>Ga0315912_10000103_pt1 | contig 204991 bp, 198 predicted proteins | sample VfabasoilMG_FD_204469 | JGI IMG/M metagenome (GOLD analysis project Ga0315912, IMG submission 204469) | Garden soil microbial communities collected in Santa Monica, California, United States - V. faba soil | ecosystem: Environmental > Terrestrial > Soil > Garden | place: USA: California...
TCCTTCTGCTCGGCGGTGATCTCCGGCTTCTCTCGAGTGTAATGATTCGCCATTGCCTGCCCTCCGTAAACAGACAATAGCAGCTTTTCCACTCTGTGAGAAGCTACTTATGACTCACAACACTAGATTGACACCAAGGCGGCGAAGGCGCCGGGCGATGCGTTCGGCGTCTTGGGGCTCCGGGAAATTGGCGCTAAAGGCCAGATTTACGCCGAAAAAACGAACCCGGCTGCCGGCGGCGGTGACGAAATGGCCATCAATTGCGGTGACCTTATCGGCTTCGGTCAGCGGGCTGTTAAGGAAGCCGAAGTCGGGCGCCCCCGCTAAGTTGTCCTGATCCACCGAGAAGCGGTAATAGCCGTCCTGCGCCAGTACAAACAGCGGAAAGAGAACAAAAAGAGATAGAAATCGACGCCGTAACATCGGATGATTTAAGTAGATCATATGGAGTGGAAGCAGCCCGAAGGATTGCGGCGCCATTGGGTGCTGGAGGAGTTGGACGCGGAGTTGTTGTTCTTATCGATGCCCGTGAACGCCGCGCAGGGACGCGTAGGCGACGATGTGTACGACCTTCGCGACGGGGGCACCTTGCGTAAGAAGCGGACGCTGCTGGTTGATAAGGCCGTAGTCGCGACCCTGGAGGAGAAGGCGGCCGGCGCGGGCGGGACTCTCTGCTATGGAGATCGGCAATACGAATGGAAGCCGGAGAGCCACTTCGGAACGCGATGGGTGCTGAAGGACAGCGAAGGGAACGCGATGTTTACCTACGCGGCCAAGCAGGGCTTGGCCAAGGTGGCAACGGTGCAAATGAGTGAAGACGCAGGGGCGGATGTGGGTCCGCTTCTGATCCTCTGCTGGTACGTAACAGTGCTGTAACGCAATCGTTCTATTGTTCATCGAGTTGTAACGAGACAGTTATTTGTCTGTATCGGCGGCTTCCTAGACTCGGAGTCATGCGTTCCCTCGTTCTGGCCGCGGTACTGGCCTCGTGTGGCGCCCTGCAGGCGCAAGTTACGGTCCTAAATGGGGCCAGTTTTCAAGTAGGCCAGCCGTTAACGGCCGGCTCATGGGCGGCTGCTTTCGGGACCTTCCCCGGAGTCACCCAGACCGTCGCCAATGCGCTGCCAATCCCCACAACTCTTGGCGGCGTAACCGTTTCGATCAACGGCGTTGCGGCGCCCGTCTACTTCATTTCTCCGACTCAAATTAACTTTCTGATGCCATTCGCTGTGAGCCCCGGCGTTCGCAATGTGGAGATCAAAACCTCCAGCGCAACGTTGACCGGATCGGTTCGGGTCATGTCCGCGGCGCCCGGCATCTTTTCCAACCCTGCCGGCGGAGCGGTGCTGAACCAGGACGGCTCTCTGAACACAGACAGTGTCCGCGCGCGGCGAGGCCAGGTAATTCAGATTTACGCCACCGGCCCCGGGGCGCTCTCCCAGCCGATTGCAGATGGCGCCGCGGCGCCAAGCAGCCCGCTGGTAACGACAACTTCGACGCCGGACGTGTATGTCGGCGGCGTGCCTGCCAGCGTGCAGTTCAGCGGAATGGCTCCCGGGTTTGCCGGCCTTTGGCAAGTCAACGTAGTCGTGCCGGACCGGGCCTTCATAACGGGTAAAGTGCCGCTGCAAGTATTCATGGACGGCGTTGATTCCAACGAAGTCACCATCTTCGTTCAGTAGTTTCGAGAGGACCTTTCTTTGTCTCGACTTGTAAAGATCTTTTTAATTTGTACCTCCGCGATGGTGGCTCAATCGCCGACGGGTATCATTGCCGGCCAGGTGCTGGACAGCCAGACGGGGCGCTCCATCCCGGGCGCCACCATTCTGCTAAATGGGCAAGCCGCCAGCGGACAAAAGTCCGATACCGATGGCCGCTTTTCTTTGACGGTCTCCCCAGGGAAGTACACGCTAACCTATCAGGCCGAGAACTATTCCGAAGTAAAAGTGGAAGAGGTGTCGGTAACAGCCGGCGAAACGACGGAAGCTAGCACGGTGATGGCCAATAAGTCCGTGGTGACAACGGTGGAAGTCAACGAAAAGGCCACCGCGATCGGAGCGACAGCGGAAGCGATGCTGAGCGAGCGAAAGCTTGCCGCCAGCGTTTCGGACAGCATCGGCAAGGACGAGTTGAGCAACAGCCCGGCTTCGAATGCGGCCGGTGCCCTCGAAAAGGTGACCGGCGTATCGGTGGTAGGCGATGGGTTCGTTTATGTGCGCGGCCTGGGCGAACGCTACAGCTCGACGATGATGAACGGCGCCGTGCTGCCAACGACCGAGCCCGAAAAGCGGGTTGTCTCGCTGGACCTGTTCCCCTCCGGACTGATCGAAAATATCAAAGTTTTGAAGACGTATTCGCCCGACCTGCCGGGTGAGTTCGCCGGCGGCCTGGTGCAGATGCAGACCATCGAGTTCCCGACCCAGAAGACGTTCCAGATCAGTTCAAAGGCCGGATTCAATACGCGAACGACGTTTGGTAATTTCCTGACCGGGCGCGGCGGGCCGACGGACTTTTTTGGGTTCGATAACGGCAACCGGGAGATTCCGCAGGCGATTCCCGAAGATAAACGTCTATTTGCCGGAAGCTACACGCCGGCGGAGTTCCAGACCTTCGGCCGTTCTTTCGCCAACATTTGGCAGCCGCTAACCAACAGCTCGCAGCGCCCGAATTTCGATATGTCGATGGTCGGCGGCGGTACGTTCAAACGTGTTGGTATCGTGGCGGCGGTCAGCTTCAACAACGCCACGCAGTCCTACCTTGAGAAGCAGCGCTACTACCGGCAGGGCGGCACAGGGCCGATCACGTTCACCGATTATCCGGACTTCAACGATTACAACGAGGCGGCGAAGTTGGGGGCGGTCTTCAATGTCGCGGTGCGGTTGAATGCGACAAACAAGATCGTTTTCCGCAATACTTACACGAACGAAGCGGACAAGGCATCGCGTACCTTCCAGGGTTATGACGGGGGCGTTGATGGCACCATCTACTCCGAGCGGCTGCATTATGTAGAACGGCAGTTGTTCTCGACGAGCATCGAAGGCGACCACGCCGTGCCGAAGTGGCACGGCAGCGTATTTAAGTGGCAGCTGACGTATTCCCGTTCGCAGCGAAACGAACCCGACTTGCGGGAAGTGATTCGCGGGCAACTGCCCGACGGGCGCATGATCTTCCTCGCCCTGGGTTCGTCCGGCATTCGGTTCTTTTCCAACATGGCCGACCGCATTTACGAGCCCCAGGCCGATCACACGATTCCATTCTTCAAGGGCAAGGTCAGCGGCATAATTAAGACCGGGTTCCGGGCGACACTGCGCAGCCGCGATTTCGCAGCGCGGCGGTTCCGGTACATACCGCAAAATTCCTCGACGTTGAATCTGTTCCTGCCCAGCGAGCAGCTCTTCGCGCCCGAGAACATCCGGCCCAACGGGTTCCAATTGGTTGAGTTCACGCGCGGCACCGATACCTACGCGGCGACCATGGATATCTACGCCGGGTACTCGATGGTGGATATGGCGATCGGGCCGAAATGGCGTATCGTGGGCGGCGTCCGCGTGGAAAGCGCGGACCTGTTCGTGGAGACGGTGGATAACCTGGTTCCGAATGCGAAGCCAGCGACGGCCAAGCTGAAGAACACAGATCCGACGCCGGGCGTGAACGTGATTTATCAGTTGACACCGCGGCAGAACCTGCGGGCCTCCTACAGCCGCACCGTATCGCGGCCGGACTTCCGCGAACTGTCGCCCTTCGACTTCAACAACGTGCTGGGCGGCTTCGTGGTGCAGGGCAATCCGAACCTGCGCCGGGCCATCGTGAACAACTTCGACGGTCGATGGGAATCGTTCCTTGGCGGGAATCAAATCATCGCGGTGAGCTTCTTCATGAAGAAATTCACGAGCCCGATCGAGCAGACGATTCTGCCTTCGAACGATTTGCGGCAGACTTTCGTCAACGCCGCGGGCGCGCAAAATCTGGGTGTGGAGCTGGAGTTCCGAAAGAATCTCGGCTCGATTAGCAAGAAGCTCAAAGCGTTCAGCTTCACAACCAATTTCACTTTTGTCGATTCCAACATCGATATCAGCCCGGAGAACCAGGGGGTGGTCACCTCGGTGTCGCGCCCGCTGCTGGGTCAAAGCCGCTATATCTTTAACGCCATTGCGGAATGGCAGAGGCCGGAGTGGCATAGCCAGGCGCGGTTTTATTCCAACTATGTGTCGCGCCGGATCTCCGGCGTTGGGACGTTCGGCTTGCCGGACATCTACCAGGAAGGCAATACATTCCTGGATTTCGTTTATCAGTATCAGTTCAAAGAGAACGGCCGGTGGGCAATGCGCTTCGACGCGGAGAACCTGGCCGACAACAACTACCGCTGGACGCAGGGCGGTTTGCCCCAGCGGCAATACCAGACCGGGCGCACCTTCCAGGTGGGCCTCAGTTACTCGTTTTTCTAGTTCAAAACCCGAGAGGAAATTCTGATGCGAAACTATTCGCCAGCATTACTGTGCCTTCTTGCGGCCGGAATGGCCCAAGCCGGCACCGAAACGACCGAGAAAGCCACCATCAGCTACGGCAGTCCGGAGCAGAAGATCTCGATGTCCATCTGGACGGACAAAGTCGTCTATCGCGCCGGAGAAACGGTGCGGTTGAAAGCGACTGTCAAGACGAATGGGGACCTGTACCCCTACACGCTGTACATCTACCGGCAGAACAACCAGACAGGTAAGAAGGTGTACTTGCCCGCGGGGACGGAGACGGTGCCAGACGTGCAGCCGACACCGTTGCGCGACCTGTCCAAAGCGGACCTCGGCGCCGCGCCCGTGCCCGACGAACCCGGGATGCACACCATTGTGGTTCAACTCCGCGACTATGCCGGGTCGCGTGTTTTGAAGGCGGCGTATGCAAAGGTGAGCGTAGTTACAGAACAGGTGACCGTGTCGGGCGCGATCACGGCGAACACGACGTGGGTCAATACGAAGACCTATTTGGTAAACGGCAACGTACCGGTAAAGGGAGGCGCTACGCTGACCATTGAACCGGGAACGGTCGTAATGGGCGCGCCGGGCTCGCAGCCGGCTTCCGTGCTTCTGATAACGCGGGAAGGTAAGCTGGTTGCCGAGGGCACCAAGAGCCGTCCGATCATCATGACGAGCTCGCAGCCGGTCGGTCAGCGCAAGCGCGGCGACTGGGGCGGACTGTTGATGCTAGGCAAGGCGCCAATCAACGTGGGCGCCAATACGAACGGGAATACGAATGCGGCGGGCACGTTCTTTATCGAAGGCTTGAATGCTACGGAAGACGGGCTTTACGGTGGTTCGGATCCGAACCATAGCTGCGGTTCGCTGGCTTATGTCAGAGTAGAGTATGCGGGTTCGATTCTTTCGCCGAACAATGAGTTGAACTCGTTCACCTTCGGCGGCTGCGGCAAGGGCACGTCGGCGCATCACCTGCAGGCGACCTACGGCCTGGATGATTCGTTTGAATGGTTCGGCGGCACCATGGACGCCAAATATCTGGTGGGCGGATTGGGCGCAGACGACTATGTGGACTTCCAGCTCGGATGGGTAGGCCGGATTCAGTACGGACTCTTCTTCCAGAGCGGAGACTCACGCGGGAACCGTGGTGTCGAAGGCGACAATAGCGAATTCAACAACGCCGCCACGCCGTTCTCGAATCCGACGATGTATAACCTGACGTTTATCGGCAGCGGCCAGCCGGGCTTCGACGAAGCCAGTTCGCCGGGCATTTTCCTGCGCCGCGGCGCGCGGGGAACGATGAACAACATCGTGGTGACCAACTTCTATAGCGGTGCCGTAGAATTCACCGACGCGACTACGCAGGCTGAAATGGATGCCGGACGGATCATCATGAATGGCTTCCTGGCTTACAACAACAACATCGGACTGAACGGGGCCAACACGCTGGCCGGCCAGATCCCCCATGCGGCGACCCAAGCCTACGCGGCGGGAACGCGCAGCCCGGGCAGCGCCAAGGAGTTTGTTTTCACCGACCCGATGCTGCTTCGTCCCTTCGACTATTCTGATCCGGACTTCCGCGGACGCTTCGGTTCGCCGCTGTTCCGCGCCGGTTGGGTTTCGGCTCCCGATGACGGGTTCTTCGACCAGTCGGCGACGTTCATTGGCGGTATCGGCGACGACGACTGGACCGAAGAATGGACCAGCTTTGTGGTTGAGGCCGATCTCGTCTAAACCGGCGGAATTCGATAACGCATGCCATCGCCCTCCCAACCGTCCGGGAGGGCGAACAGGCGAGTCATATAGAGAACGATTTCCTTTGTCTCCCGGTCTTCGTGCGCGAAGAAGTTGGAGAGATTGAGGATTTCGTTCTCGCCATTTTGGCGGTCGTCGATCGGGCGGAGGGAATCCTGTTTGACGAGGCCGGTGGCTCTATCGACCTCGACGATGACGAAGGGATAGCGGGGGCGGTTGCCTCGCGGGTTTTGCGGCGTTATGTTGCCGAGCCAATAGAGCTTGCCGTTGGAGTGCGGCAGCAGCAGCGAGCATGAGCTGGGGGAGAAGAAGTTCGTGCCGTTTGTGAACGTCCAGGGCTTGGCCGGGGGGAAGGTACGGCCTCCATCGGAGGAGAGGCTGTACCACTTATAGCCGGGGAGCTTGGGGTTCTTGTCGTTGGACCCTCGTAGGACCATCAGGACCCTCTTTTTGTCCAGAGAGGCGATGGTGGGTTCGACCATGCCGCGCGTAGTGACGGCGGGGTCGCCCTGGACCACGTTGGACATGGTCCATTCGAGATCGGGGCCTTTCCAGCGGCCATGAATGACGGCGGCGTCCGACCAGGTGTAGCCGCCGCCCGGGTTGTAGAGCTTGCCGCCCTTGGAGGGGAAGATCTCGAGCGGCAGGAGGATGTCGCCGTTGGGGGCGGTGATGGGGGCCGACCCGTGGTCACCGAGCATAAAGCCGTTCCGGCCGAGCTCGGCGCCCGGGATGGGGTGCTTGGCGTCAAAGCCTTTGTGGATGAGCTGGCGGGCGGGGCCGCCGTCGATGGAGTAGTAGACGCCGTAGCTGCGGAGACCCTCGAGCGGGTCATCGGTAGGGAGGACGGCTTCCATCCAGAACTCGAGCAGCCGTTTTGTTTTAGGGTCGATGTAGCCCGAGCGGGGATGCTTGCGCCAGGTGCCATTGGACCGTTTCTCACCGGTCTTGGATTCGACAGGGGCCGACCAGGTGCGGCCGTTGTCGGAAGATGTCCGGCGGAAGACGGTGTCGATGGTATCGGAGCGGGACCAGCGCTGTTCGAGGGAAACCATGTCGACGCCGGAGGAGCGCGAATAGTAGGCGATGCCCATAATGGCGGTGCCTTTGCCGGGCGACTTCATGAAGACTTCGCGGCGAATGGCGGGTTGGCCGGCGGCGGCGAGAGAGGCGAGGAAGAGGCGGCGGCGCATCTCCTCAGGTTACGACTCTTCGACGTGGCGGATGAAGTCTTCCGGCGTACGGGTGAAGGCCGTTTGGGTGAGGATGGTGAGCGAGGTGATGCGGTCGACGCGGAAGGTGCGAAAGTCCTGGCGGAGCTCGCACCAGGCGCCGAGGGTCCAGGTTCTGCCCCAGAAGTAGAGGCCGAGGGGCTCGACGGTGCGCGTGGATTCGATGGCGTCGTCTTCGGCCTTTCGATAGCCGATGGTGACCTTGTGGCGAGCGGTCATGGCAGTGCGGAGTTGACGAATCCAGGCCTTGGTTTCCTTGGTGATGGAGAAGCTGGGCGCGAAGAGGAATTGCCTGTTGGATTCGAGGCGGAGCTTTTCGGGGAGTACGTTTTCGATGCGGCTGAGAGCGGAAGTGGCGGCGTTGGCGAGAGCATCATCCGCCCAGCCTTGGACGATCTGGGCGCCGAGGCGGAGGGCTTGGAGTTCTTCGGCGGTGAACATGAGGGGCGGGAGATCGAAGCCTGGCTTCAGGCGGTAGCCGACGCCGGCTTCGCCTTCGATGGGCACGCCGGAGAGGGAGAGGTCCTGGACATCGCGATAGACGGTGCGCTCGGAGACTTCGAGGTCGCGGGCGAGTTCCGCCGCCGTGGTGGTGCGCCGGCGGCGGAGCAGTTGGACGAGTTGGAAGAGCCGGTCAGCTCGTCGCATAGGCGAGTTGGTTATTTACCCGCATGAACTCCTCGTTAACGGGGATGGAGGTGGAGAGGTTAACGCCGAAGCCGTTGGGGTCGCGGACGACGAAGCATCGTTCGCCCCAGGGCTGACTTTTGGGCTCGGCGTCGATGAGGGCGCCGGCGGCTTTCAGGCGGGCGTACTCGGCGTCAACGTCTTTGACTCCGAGGGAGAGCCAGACGCCATTGGCCGGGGCGGATGGCATCTCGCGGGTAGCGGCCATGAGCCCCAATTCTACCGAGCCGTTCTTGAGGTGGATGTACCAGTCGCTGACGAAGGCGAGCTCGAAGCCCAGATGCTGGACGTAGAAGTCGCGGGATTTGGCCAAGTTGTCTGTTACGATGCCGATGTCCTTGATTTGTGTGATCTGCATGGTGGCAGTATGCGGGGGTGCTCCTGACAGCGTGGTGTCAGGAGAGTTCAGGGAATGTACTGGGGCTTGAGGATTCCTTTGAGTTTGGCGTAGGGGATTTCGGTGTCGAGGACCATGCGGGCGTCGGGGTCGGGGCGGTAGACGGCGTGGTCTTTAAGAAGGCCGATTTCGGGCTCGTTGGGGAAGTCGCCCGTCACGTTGGCGATTGAGCGAATGGCGTCCAGCTTACCGCTTTCGAGCAGATCGGAGAGCTCCAGGCGTTTGGCGGTTTTGAGGTCGTAGACTTCGTAGTGCTGGAAGACGTTGGGGTGGGCGGCGCCGGTATTGGTATAGGTCTTGCAGACCGTAGTGAGGATGGCGGGGGTTTGATGAGCGATGGTCATGATGCTCTCAAAGACCCATTGTTGGCCGACGCTTTCGCCGGCGATGTTTTTGACGTATTCGTCGAGCGGAAGGGGGTCGTCCTCGACCTGTTCGAGATGGATGAGGGCGGCCTCGGCGATCTGTTTATTGATGGCGGCGGGGGCGCCAGCGACGACCGGATATTCGAGCTTGACCTTGTAGGAAGGGCCGTTCTTTTCGATGCTGACGGCCTTGGTTTCGGCGGGAGGAGAGCCGCAGGCGGCGAGTACCACAAGGTAAAGGGCGAGGACGAGGCGGCGCATTTGTTCTAGTGATAGCATGATGGTTCTTTGAACTACCCGGAGTCGGTCGATTACTTATACGCGTTGGGAAATGAGATTCGCACTGCGAAGCTGGGCCTGGACCGAATGGCGCTGCTGGCGGAGGCGATGCGGAATCCGGAGCGCAAGTACCGTGTCGTGCATGTGGCGGGGACGAATGGGAAGGGATCGACCTCGGCGATGATCGCGGCAGGGATGCGGGCGGCGGGGAACAAGGTGGGGCTATTTACATCGCCGCACCTGGTGGAGCCGACGGAGCGGATTGTGGTGGACGGAAAGGCGGTAACGGCGGCGGAGTTCGCAGAGGCATTTGACGTGGTGCACCGGGTGGCGGAGAAGCTGATGGCGGCGGCGACGCTGGACGCGCATCCGACCTACTTTGAGACGGTGACGCTTATGGCGTTCTGGTGGTTTGCCAAGCAGAGCGTCGATTGGGCCGTGGTTGAGGTGGGTCTGGGCGGGCGGCTGGATGCGACGAACATTGTGACGCCGCAGTTGTGCGTGATCACGCCGGTGGATTACGACCATGAGGCGTGGCTGGGGAAGAGCCTGGACGCGATTGCGTTTGAAAAGGCGGGGATTTTGAAGGCCGGCGTGACGGCGGTGATGGCGCCGCAGCGGCCGGTGGCTCGGGATGTGATTGTGAAGCGGGCGGAGACGGTGTTTGCGGCGGTGCTGGACTCGTCGGCGTGGCCGGTGGGGGAGTTGGAAATCGATGCTTATGGCAGCCGGTTTGTGACGGCGGGGCTGCGGATCGATTGCCCGCTGGCGGGGGAGCACCAGGTGGAGAATGCGCGGACGGCGGCGATGGCGTTGAATGCTTTGAATCTGACGCCGGAGGAGATTCGCGAGGGGATCGCGGCGGCGCGGTGGCCGGGGCGGCTGGAGATGGTGTCGACCCGTCCGGAGATCTGGCTGGACGGGGCGCACAATCCGGCGGGGGCGCGAGCGCTGGCGGCTTATATCGCGAAGTTTCATGCGGGCCGGCGGGTTGGGCTGATATACGGGGCGATGCGAGATAAGTCTGTGGAGGAGATTGCAGGGATCCTGTTTCCGCTGGCGGATGAGTTAATCCTGACGACGCCGGACCAGACACGGGCGTTGCGGCCGCAGGCGATTTTGGAGATGGAGCCCCATGAGAATGTGCGGATTGCCGAAGATGTGCGGGCGGCGCTGGGGCTGGAATGGCGGTCCGACGTGGTGTTTTTGACGGGGTCGCTGTATTTGGTGGGTGAGGCGCGGGCGATCCTCGTACAATAGAAGATTCGCCCCAACTATGTCGTTTGCACTACTGCGTACTATTTTTTGGACCGATCCGATGATTGTTCTGGCTACGGCGTTCATGGGGTTCTTCAACCTATTTGTGGCCATTGGCGACAAGGGCGGGGACCGGCAGTTCGTGATGGCGAAGATCTGGTCGAAGCTGCTGGTTCGCATCATGGGGATGCGGATGGAGATCACGGGGCTGGAGCATTTGACGCCCGGCCAGCACTATATCTTCGCGGGGAATCATAGGAGCTATTCCGATACGCCGGCGCTGCTGTCGACGCTGCCGGGGAACTTTCGCTTCATGGCTAAGGAAGGGCTGTTCAAGATCCCGCTGATGGGGCATCATTTGCAGTTTGCGGGTCATATTCCGGTGTCGCTGGTGAACCCGCGAGCGGCGTTGAAGAGTCTGCACAGGGCGGCGGAAATGATCCGGGAGCGCTCGGTGTCCGTGTTGATATTCCCTGAGGGTGGACGCACGGATGGGACTCTGGAACCGTTCAAAGAAGGCGCGGCGATCATCGGAATCAAGAGCGGCGTGCCGATTGTGCCGTTCGGGCTGGTGGGGACGCGGCACGTGCTGCCGATGCATGGGGTGACGATCCGGGGCGGCGTGGTGAAGGTGCATCTGGGCAAGCCGATTACGACCGAGGGGCTGGTGTTCAAGCAGAAGGGGCAGTTAACGGAACAGATCCGGAATGACGTGGCGGCGTTGCTGGGCGTAGAGCCGTAGCCCTATACTCATAGGCGATGCAACGCCTACTTTTCTTGTCTGTCCCGGCTCTTTCCCTGTTGATGGCGCAGGAGTGGCCGAGGCCTTCCAAAGAGGCCGTGATGTCGATTGAGGAGTACGATCCAAAGTCGTCGCTGGTGGTGCCGGAGCATCCGAAGACGCGGGCGAAGTTCCCAATTATCGACTTCCATAATCATCAGCGCGGCGAGATGCCGGCGGCGCAGATGGAAAAGCTGGTTGCCGATATGGACAAGATCAACCTACAGATTATGGTGAATCTGTCGGGGAGTTATGGCGACCGGCTGAAGCGGAATGTCGCGGCGATGAAGGCGAAGTATAAAGACCGGTTCGCGGTGTTTGCGAACTTGAGCTTTGAGGAGTTGGATGCGCCGGATTATGCGGATCGCGCGGCGAAGCAGTTGGAGGAAGACTTCAAGAGCGGCGCGCAGGGGCTGAAGTTTTTCAAGAATTTCGGCATGGACTTGAGCGATAAGAGCGGCGTGCGCGTGAAGATCGACGATCCGCGGTTTGATAAAGCGTTCGAGGTTTGCGCGAAGTACAAGATGCCGGTGATGATTCATACGGCCGAGCCGAAGCCGTTCTTCATGCCTTGGGATAAGAACAATGAGCGGTGGCTGGAGCTGAAGCAGTTTCCGAGCCGCTACCGGCCCGGCGATAAGTATCCGGGTTGGGAAGTGCTGATGGGCGAGTTGTATCGTCGGATTGAGCGGCATCCTCAAGTGACGTTCGTCAATGCTCATTTGGGATGGCTGGGCGCGGATTTGGGTAAGTTGGGCGAGTTAATGGACAAGATGCCGAACATGATGACGGAGATCGGGGCGGTGCTGTATGACCTGGGGCGCCAGCCGCGGTTCGCACGCAAGTGGTTCATCAAGTATCAGGACCGGGTGCTGTTCGGGAAAGATACTTGGGAGCCCAGCGAGTATCACTATTACTTCCGCGTGCTGGAGACCGACGACGAGTACTTCGACTACTACCGGAAACGCCATGCGTTCTGGAAGATGTACGGGCTGGATCTGCCGGACGATGTGTTGAAGAAGCTCTATTACAAGAATGCGCTGCGGATCATTCCGGGGCTGGACGGTTCGAAGTTTCCGCAGTAGCGCCGCAGCCCCTGCCTACCCGATTTTGGCCGCAGTTCGGGTAGGCGAGCGTGGAGTATATTCAGGTTTCAGCAGAATGGAGGATGCCGCCAACACCTTACCGCGCGAAGCGCGGCATCAAGCACTCCCCTACGAGGGGCCCGGGGTGGACCAAACGAATTTGCGGACCGACCCGGGAAGGCTCATGGCGGGTGGACATACTTTCGTTATGTCCTCCCGCCACTCCCCGTGCCGCCTCTCTCGGGTCCGCCTTCCACCCTGCCGGAGGCAAACCAAATTCCTTAAGTGATTTTCTCCCGGTCACCCGTAACGCCCCTGCCGGCGGGCGGCGTGCCGGGCCGCTGCTTTTGCGGCCCATCAGCACGACGCCCGACGGACCGAGATGCCGATCGGAAGGGCCGCTTCAGTCGTAGCGCTCTTTGCGGTCCTTGACCGTGTGGATACGGAGTGTGTCGGGATGCTCCTCGGTGTAGCGGACACGGTAATCGCCGACGCGGAGACGCATTTCACCATTCTTGCCTTGCAGCATCTTGACCCGGCCGGCGCCGGTTTCGGCCAACCGGTGTATCGCCGTCAGTATGTTCATGGCGATGTGCTGGGGAATGGCCCGGATGTCAGCCTTGGCCTGGTCTGAGATGATGATCCGCTTCAAGAGATCGGATTTCGCTCTTCCTCGATCCGGTGATTGCGGATCTGGTCCATGGTGAAGCCGAGGCCGGCCACTACTTCCTCAAAGGGAATGCCGGCGTTGTGTTTGAACCACTCCTTGGAACGGGCAACGGCTTGTTCTTCCTCCTCGCTGATCTCTTCGTCTTCGATGGGGAGGTCGTTGCCTTGCGGGGGCGGATCGAGAAGCAGAAACTCCAGGAATTTTACGGCGGCGGTCATTTGATCGGGAGGAAGGCGGTCGAGCAAGGCGTGGGCGTGCTGTTTGTCGGCGGTCATCGGATGGTCTCCCTGCGTTTCATGGAAACGCTTTGCAGCATGAGATCCAGGCTCTTTAGAACCGTGGTTTGCACATGGGCGGGTAAAGCCTCGATACGTTCGAGGCGCTGGAGGACGCGGCGGCTGGGCTTGCGGGCGGGCTTGGGCCCGCTGGCCGGCTGGAGCAGATCATCGGTAGATACATAAAGGGCGGTGAGACTCAGTTGGCTGCGTTCGTAGTCGGAAACGAGAGTTTGGACGAGCCCGGATTTGCCGGCGAGTTCGACCTGAGTGAAGCCGCGTTCGCGGCGGAGACGGGCGAGACGTTGGCCCGGCGTTTCGTCGCTGAGCGGCAACGGCGTTAGCACCAGTTTGGAGGGCTTCGGCATGACGGGCGCCAGTGTCGCATGGGATAGAGAGAGTGGCGGCTCCATATACGGTAGGGTACCTTTTTCTGTAATCGAGTGGCATACCGTCATCGAGAGCTTGACAAGTTTTACGAAGGAAGCCGCTTTTAGGAGACGACAGCGGTGATCAAACGAACGTTTCGGACCGGACGCGGGAACGCTCGGGGCGGGTGGACATAATTTATAGCGTTGATCTGGAGCGCTCGGGCAGGAATTGTCTAGGCGCCGCCGGATAGGGCGGCCCGAGCGCTTCAGATAGCGCGAGTTGAACTGAGCCGACGCCGGAATGCGATGGGGTTTGAATCGGACCGGCTTGCAATGGCGGGTGGAATAGGCCGCTGTTTGGTGGAGCCGAGGAGCGCCAGGCGGGTACCGGGCCGTGTCGAGCGGGATGCGGAGAGGGGAAATAGCCGTCCGGATGCGGCAATCGCAAACCGTTGAGGACAATCGAACGAGCCAAGCCCATACTCGGCCAGGGAGTTGCGGGAAAACGGTTCGAAATTCGGGTCGGGCCGGTGCACATTGTCAGGAGGTGTTGTGGAAACGGAAATAGCGCAGTTGAGGGGCCATGCGCTCAACCACCTGCATGAAACCCTTCTGGCACTGCGGGCAGTTTGACCGGACGATCGCTGTCCGGGCACTGGTGCCGCAAGCTGGAATGGCGGGGAGGACCGAAAGTTTTTGGCGGCAGATTCCCAGCAGCGGGCTCCGGTGGCGATGGGCGAGAAGGCATCGGAGCCAATGTGAGGGTTCCATTCATGATGGGCACCCGACCTAGCATTGGAATCCCTTGTGACGGAATTCGGCAGAGTAGAATGGAGTTGAGTGATTCACCTTGCAACGCCAATTTGATGTGGTTATTGAGCGCGACGAAGAGGGCTACTACATCGCCTCCGTCCCGCAACTGCCAGGGTGCCATACGCAGGCAAAGTCACTCGATGATCTTGGCGATCGTATTCGTGAGGCTATTCAGTTGTGCTTTGAGGAGGCCGGATCTCCCGTGCCGAGTCTGGAGTTCGTCGGTATTCAACGAATTATAGTCGCGGCATGAGCCGGATTCCGCGACTGTCGGGACCAGAGTGGATCGCCGCTCTAGCCACAAGGCTGGGTTCAAAATCGCTCGAATCAAAGGTAGCCATCACTTCCTGAAGCACCCCCATGGCCGAGCGACTGTGGTGCCGGTTCATTCTGGCGAGACGATCGGGCCTGGATTACTCCACAAGATTCTCCGCGATTGCGCAATTTCGGTCGAAGACCTTCGTGATCTACTGTGAGCGATCAACCGTAAGCGTCCGAAGCTTCACCTCTGGACAGCGGGTACAATCGGCGCCACATTATGAGAGCGGCGAAGCTGCCGCTGAAAGCGAGTCCCCATGCAGAAGCGGTCAAAGGAAGAAAAGCGGTGCATTGTGGAAGACCGATTTCAGCGCCAAAAGGACAGCGGTAGAGCCGCGTGAGTGGCAACGACCGCCGCCGAACGGGATTTCCACTCCATTGACGGCCGGAATGCGGGGGTGGAGTCCGTCCGCTCCGTCAGGCGACGAAACGGCGGTAGACTGAATTGGCGGTTTCCTCATCGACTGGAGTCTATATGGCGAAGTTCCTCCTTTTTGCGACTGCAATCGCGTCTGTCGTTGCCCAAGGTCAGGTGCCTAAACTGCCGGACCGAAAGGCCGACCTAAACACGGTTCGCCCGATAGATCCGTCGAAGCTTGAGCCCCCGAAGTTAGACACATCCAAGTTGGATCCGGCAAAGTTAGCTCCCGCGAAAGTGGAGCCGCCGAAGGTTGACCCCCTATCGCTGCCGATGCCTAACAGCTTCAAGATTAAGGAGGCACAAGGAGGCCTGCTGCGCATGCCACTTACAGGCGCCAACAGAGTCTTGCCGATCCCTTCCACAGCGGTAATGAACGAGCGGTCAACGCTATCAAGGAAAGCTTTCATACTCAACGATGAGAAGTGCCCGGTGCTTATCGAAGAGTTAAGCATAACCCCGGAAGAAGGCAAGGATTGGCGAATGGTGTTGAGCGGTCAGCTCCGCGCGCGCTCGGCGGTTACCGCTGTTGAAATTCGCTTCGCACTGTTTGATTTGTTCGGAAGCCACATTTCAACGCAGCAAAAGCTGCTCATTGAAGACATCGGGGCGGATGACCAGGCCTTGATCATCGGACCGGGCTGGGGAACATCCGAGAAAGAAGTAAAGGTGTTGCATACAACTTTCACGTTCGTGGCGCGGGTGCGATTGGCCAACGGAAGTGTCTGGAAGTACGATCCGGTTGAAGTGGCGAGGGCACTGGACAAACTTCAGCTTCGAACCGACCCAGCCCGCTTAGAGCCAACTGACAGATGAACTCCCAGCATGCCTGTCCGGATTGGGCATCCAAGCTGCTATAAGGCAGGCGAATGCACGTAAACGCCATCGAGGATGGCGATGGAACGCGGCGTGATCCGCAAGGCGTTAGGTTACGGATAGGGACAGGCAACTGTGATACGCTCGGCATCTCCAGGTACTACAAGCGCAGCCAAAAATCAGGATACGGAGAATTGTCCATGGCAGAGAACGAGGCGGGGCGGCGAACGCCGTGGTATTTGTGGGCTTTCGGAGCGTTCGCGCTCCTTTGGAACGGCTTTGGCGTAATGCTGTGGGGCGGCACCACGTTTCAGCCGGAGACGTTTCTAAAAGACACGCCGCCGGTGCAGCGGGAGTATGTGACGGGGCTGCCGATGTGGAGTTTCTTAACTTGGGGAGTGGGCGTTTTGGGCGGTGCGATTGGATCGTTGCTGCTGCTGATGCGTAACCGGCTGGCGGTGGCTGCCTTTGCGGCTTCTCTGTTTGGGGCGGTGGTGACTCAGTTTGTGTATGTGACGAATCCGCCTCCGCCGGGGTACTTCAATCCAGGACTGACGATCTTCATCGTCGCTTTCGCGGCCATTTCGCTTTGGTTCGCGCAGTGGGCTAAGAAGCGGGGTATTCTTTAACGAATATGGCGTTGTCCCCAGGCGCCCGGCTCGGTAATTATGAAATCCTCGGGTTGCTTGGCGCCGGCGGGATGGGAGAGGTTTATCGGGCGCGGGATCCGAAACTGAATCGGGATGTGGCGATCAAGGTTTTGCCGGCGGCGCTGGCGAATGATGCGGATTACCTGGCGCGATTCCAGCGCGAGGCGCAGGTGCTAGCGGCGCTGAATCATCCGAACATTGCCGCGATTTATGGCCTGGAAGGCCATGCGATTGTCATGGAGCTGGTGGAGGGAGAGAGCCCGAAGGGACCGCTGCCGGTGCGGGAGGCGCTGGATATCGCGCGGCAGATCGCCGAGGCGCTGGAGGCGGCGCATGACAAAGGGATCATTCACCGGGATCTGAAGCCGGCCAACGTGAAGATCACGCGGGATGGCGTTGTTAAGGTTTTGGATTTTGGTTTGGCGAAGGCTGTGGAGCGGAACTCAACGTCGAGTGCCGATTCGCCTACGCTGACCATGCGCGCCACGGAGGCGGGGCTGATCCTGGGGACGGCGGGGTATATGTCTCCAGAGCAGGCGGCGGGAAAACCCGTTGACCGGCGCGCCGATATCTGGTCGTTCGGCGTGGTGCTTTATGAGCTCATTACCGGCGCCAAGCTGTTTGATGGCGAGACGGTGTCGCATACGCTGGCGGATGTTCTTCGAGCGGATATCGATGTTGGCAAGATTCCGGAGGGCCCCGTTCGCGAACTCGTCCGGCGGTGCCTGGAACGCAATTTGAAGAACCGGCTTTCGCATATTGGCGAAGCGCGGTACATCATCGACCATGCTGGGGATCCAGTTGAGAAGCCTGGGAATGAGCGGCGTGCTAAGTATGGCTGGCTACCTTGGGCGATTGCCGCGGCGGCAATTGCGGTCGGGGCGTTTGGCTGGATGCGGCCGCGGCCGTCGCCTGCCTCGACCGCGCGATTTGAAATTCATCCGCTGGAGTCCCGGACGCGAGCCGCCAGTGAAGAGGGTGGATCGGCAATTTCTCCCGATGGATGTATGATCGCGTTCGCAGCGGTTGCATCCGGGGACGTCTCGATGATTTATATTCGGCCTATGGATTCGCTAGAGGCACGGGCGATCCCTGGAACCGAAGGCGCGGCGCGCCCATTTTGGTCACCGGATAGCAGGTCGCTGGCGTTCGTCGCCGGCAGCAAGTTGAAAAGGCTCGATATTTCCGGTGGAGGTACCCAAACGCTGGCAGAAGTGAACCGCGCGCGTGGAGGCGATTGGCGCGCCGATGGTGAAATTCTTTTTTCCGATCAGAGTTCGGACATACGGCGAATCTCAGCCTTCGGGGGTACCGCCGCGTCCGTTACGCGCATCGATAAGTCCACGGAGTTGTCGCATTACTATCCGCAATTCCTTCCTGATGGGAAGAGCTTTCTCTATCTGATGCGTACCCTGGCGACGATGAGCGGGACGCCGGAGGCATTGGCAAACGCCGGGATATACGTTGGCTCGTTGGAGGGTAAGCCGCCGATTCTGCTCGTTCGCTCGGCGTACAAGGCTGTTTATGATCCGGCGACGCGAATGCTCTTGTATACGCGAGATGGCGCGACGCTGTTGGCGCAGCGGATGGAGTTAAGTCCGCCCCGGTTGACCGGGGAACCCGTGGTAATCGCTGAAAAAGTGAGCCGCAGCCGGAACAATGGATATTTGGATTTTTCGATCTCGACCAGCGGCACGCTCCTATACTCGATGCAACGCACCACGTCCAAGGGCCGATTCGCGTGGCGCGACCGTTCCGGCAAGATTCTGGAGACCCTGGGAAACGAGATTACGCAGCTCGGATATTTTGCGCTATCCCCCGATGGAACGCGCGTTGCCTACGGAACCGCGGGGTCTCCGGAGACGTCCCCTGGAACCTGGGTTACTGAGCTAAGAGGCGGCACAATTACCCGCATACTCTCGCAAAATCCGCCCGTTTTGCGATGGTCGCCCGATGCGAAGTTTCTGTATTGGTCTTTGTCGGAACGCATCCTGCGTAAGAGGGTAGACGGGTCCGGGGCCGAAGAAACGGTGTTCAAAAGCGGCTTCCCATTGCAGGGGTTCACGGTTTCGCCGGATGGAAATAACATGCTAATCAACTCCAACGAAGGGTTGCAGCTCTTATCGTTGAACGGAGAGCAAAAGGCTGTGCTGTTTGAGGCAGCCAGAGGCGGGCGGACTACAGCGCCGCGATTTTCTCCCGACGGCCGATGGGTGGCGTTCGCCGACATGGAGACGGGAAAGCTGGAGATCGCGGTTCGCGGATTTCCGGAGAGACGAGGAAAATGGACCGTCTCCACGAACGGGGGGCAGACGCCGGGGTGGCGGAGCGACGGCAGAGAAATATTCTGGCTGAGCGGAAACTCGCTGATGGCGGCGGATATAGATATCACTGGCGAGGCCGTCCGTGTGGGTAAAGCGAAGCCGCTCTTCCAGCTACTTCTGCCGATTTACTACCCCTCCAATGACGGTCAGCGATTCTTCGTTTTTGAGGAGTCTACGCAGGCCGAGGCGCCGATGGTTGTTGTTCAGAATTGGGCGGCGGGGTTGGGGAAGTGAGCTTCAGGCGACCTTTTTTGAAACAAGCGCTACAACAAGTTCTTTCCCGAGAGCGCCAAGGGCGGCGGCGAGTTTCCGGTCCTTGGTTTCGTGATCCGGATCGAGAAGACGGCGGACGACGGCTTCGGTGACGCCGAGCCGCCTTGCCAGTTCGACGTTTGTGATTCCCGCTTCACGCATTGCCTGATAGACAGCAAATTTTCCGCGATTCAGAACGGGCTACCAGATTGCGGGTTTGTAGTGCGCATGGACGTTCTCGTCGGCGGTGAGGAGGGGGGCGTTGGCGGCGTGGCGGGCTTGGGCGACGATGAGGCGGTCGAAGGCGTCGCGGGTCCAGGTTTCCCGGCAGGCGGCGCGGGCTACGTCGGCGAAGGGGATGGGACAGTTGGAAACTCCGATGGTGGAGTCCAGGCGGGTGATGATGGCGTCGGGCTGGGCGGTGATCCGGCCGATTTCGTAGAGGTATTGAAGTTCCAGATAGACCATCGGCGAAATGAACAGGTCGTATCGCTCGATGGCCTTCTGGGCGGTTTTTGTGATTTTCCTGAGGTCGCCGTGAGCGAGGCGGACCACGACGTTGGTGTCCAGATACGCCTGCATGGGCTAGCTGTTATTGCGTTCCCAGGCGGTGATCGTATCGGTTTGGATGTTCTTCAGAGCCTGGTCCAATTCCTCGATTGTTGAGCCGGGAGGCAGTATGTCCATTGGCTTCAGCCGAGAGAGTTTTGAGAGGTTCGACTCGGCCACGATGAAGAACTTCCTGCCCTGGTGGGTGAATTCCACTTTTTCTCCCCGCCCGGCGGCGTCTACCAGGGTGAAGAGAGTTTGGCGTGCTTTGGAGATTGTTAGGGACATAGATGAGCCTTAGGTCGATTGTACAACGGATTAGGTTATTGTACAAGATGCCGGTTTTGGGAATGCGTTGCCAACTGAGCGAACGTCGGATAGAGGCCCTTCAAAACCTCCAATGCCAAAGCGCTTGTGAAGTTGTAGCTGGCGGCTTCCTTGCCGGGAACGAAAGCCACGACGGTTCCGAAGAAGCGGTCGCCGACGAAGAAGGCGAAAGTGGCGGTGCGATTGACAGCGCGGGTGCTGAGGAGGCCGCCGCCTTTTCCGTATTGGTGGAACTGGTTGTCGCCGGTGCCGGTCTTGCCGCCGATGGACAGAGCCGTACCGCCGGGAAGTTTGAGTCCGCCGCGCACACGGCGGCCGGTGCCGTATTCAACGACGCCGATCATTTCGCGGCGGACGAGGCGGGCGATGGCGGGGTCGAGGAGTTGTACGGCGGGTTCGGTGCGTTTGGTCAGGATAGTCTCGTAGGGCGTGCCCTGGGCGAAGTGAAATTGAGGCGTCTCCAGGGTTGGGACCAGGCGGCCATCGTTGAGAAGTATGCCCACTAATTTGGCTAGCGCGGCGGGAGTGTCGCCGGAGACGCCGATGGCCGTGGCGTAGGACGGCACCAATGACTGGAAGGGATAGCCGAGTCGTTTCCAGGAGCGGTGGATTTCCTTGAAGGCGTCGATTTCCATCAGCGTTTGAATGCGCTGGTCCTGGCCGTGCTTGCTGCGGCTCTTGAAAAGCCACTGGTAGACCTGCTGCCGGACGTCTGCGCTGGCATTGTTGATTTCCGAGAGCGTCGCATTGGGGTGTTGCTCGCGGTAGTTCAACAGCCACAACTCCAACGGATGGACGTGGGCGAGGTAGCCGCGGTCGTGGAGATTGAAGCGGTCCGGTCCGTATTTCCGATGGAGTTCGATCGGATCCTCTTTGGCCATGGCGTCGGCGGGGAGGGTGGCGGCAAGGAATTCCGTCAACTCCTCCGGGCCGTCGGCTGGGCGGACGGAGCGATAGATGACCGCAGCGCGGAGGGGGTTGAGCCTCACAACGCCGGCGACGGCTGTTTGCAGTGCCTGGTCCGAGGTCTTGCCGCGGTACTTTTCGTAGAAGCGGCGGAGAAATTCGCGGCCTTCGGCGTCAGCGAAGCGAGCGAGGTAGCGCTGGCGGGCGGGGTCGTCCGGGTTTGTGAGGATTTCCGGGGATGTGCCGGGGACACGGAAGGTGTAATAGCGCTCGATGTCGCGCAGGATGCGGATGAAGACGAGGTTGAACGAGCGATGGAAGCCTTCCTTCACGGTGACGATTTCGTCGTCCTCGAAAGACTCGAAGTTTTCGAAGAAATGGAGGCCACCGGCGGTGAAGAATGCTTCGTCGGAGTTAGCGGTGTATTTACGGTCGAGCGCGGCTTCGAGCATGGTTTCGAGACGCTTGTCAGCGGCGGTGGAGAGGTAGGTGAGCGCCCAGGCGGTGAGGGCGTCCTTGGGGTTGATGGGTGTAGATTTCAACTGTTCGGGCGGGATGGCGGCGTAGGTTCGATGCAGCCCGGCGACGATCTCGAGGTAGTGAATCAACGTCCGGAGTTTGGCGGTGGAGCCAAGCTGGAGCTTGGTTCCCTGGTTGATGTCGAGCGGTTGGTTGTAATTATCGGTCTGAATCCGGAGGACGTTGGAATCGCCTACGCGTTCGTAGAGGGTGACGCTGTAGATGACCGATTTCGGATTGCCCTCGGCGAGAAGCTGTTTCTGCTGCAGGACGGGGGAAGGCGAGGAAAGGCCGGTCAGAAATGCGGTGGCGGAGTCCTGGGCCTGCTTGTCGAAGGTTGTGCGGACGGTGAGGTCGAGGCGATCGAGGGAGTAGCCGCCGTCGACCCCGAGCTGAGAGAGGAGGCGGGTCCGAATGGAATTGGGCGCTTTTTTGTCGACGAAGCTCTGGGTACCGGGAGCGGCGGCGCGGGCACGGGGGTCGCTGGGGGTATTGAGGGAGAGGTCGCGGAGACGCTCGGTAATGATGCCGTTGGCGGCGAGGAGGCGGAGATAGGAGTCGGTTTGTTTCTTCAGATTTTCGGGGTGATCGGCGAGGTACCAGGTCGGAGCGCGGAGGGCGAGGAAAAGGGAGAGAACCTGGCGGTAGGCGCGGGCGGATTCCAAAGTGGGCGACGCGTTTGCGAGGACCCGGTTGGCGTCATCGAAGCTGGAACCGTACCACGCATGGAGACCGTCGCCGAGGCCGAAAACTTCGCCGCTGGCCGGCGTGGCGGCGAGCGGAATGGTGTTGATGTAATCGAGAACGATGCGCTGCTGGGCATCACGCGTGTCGCTGCCATCGAGATAAGCACGCAGGGAGGCGGATGCGACTTGACGGACCTTCTCGGTGACGGAAGTGGTGCGGCCGCCGGGCGAGTGACGAAGTTTTTCCAACTGCGTGGCGAGGGTGCTGCCGCCGGCGCGGGGATGGGAGGGATTGACGAGGTGGACGGCGAGGTCGCCGGCGGCTTTGCCGAGGCGCTCCCATTCGATGGCGGGATTGCGGACTGGATAAGTGGGATCGAGAAGCTGGCGGTTCTCGATGAAGAGCAGGGTATTAATTACCAAGGGCGGAACGGTTTTGAAATCCGGGTAGGTACGGTTTGGGTAGCGGGTGGCGAAGATGGGGCGGCCGGCGCGGTCCTCAATGCGGAGGCCGGCCTGGAGCTTTTCGCGGTAAATGGGCGGAAGGCCGAGGAAGGAGAGTGTGCGGGCGGTGGAGGAGGGGTCGGCTTGGGCGGAGACGTCATAGCCGGCGGCCTGGAGGCGGTCGACGAATCCGGAGAGCGGGGCGAAGCCGAGACGGAGGTCGTAGGGGCCGGCAGGAGGGCGCAGGGGTTGGGCCGCGGCGCCGGATTTCATGGGGTAGCTGAGGTTTCTGCCGATGGCGGAGAAGAGGCGGGACTGGAGGAAGGAGGACCGGATTTCGAGGGCGATGACCAAAGCGCCACCCAAAAAACCGAGTGTTCCGAACAAGATCCAGGCGGGCCGTAGCGAAGGAGCCTTTGCATCCTCCCTGGCCGCGAATAATTTCCAGGCGTCCGGTATGACAACCCGATGGAGACTCACTTACAGACCCCCAATCACACTGATGCGCGTCGAGGGCGCAAAGTTTCTATTGTTAAGTTACGGGTGCGTTACCGACGCTGCACGGGTAGGAAGAGGCTGCGTCCCCCGCGGTTTACGAGCAGGACGGCTGATCCGGAACCAAGTTTATCCAGAGAGGCTTTTAACTCCGCACCTGATTTAACGGGCTGGCGATTCATTTCCATGATTACGTCACCCGGGCGGAGACCGGCTTCGGCGGCAGGACCGGCGGGGTCCACTTCGGCGACGACAATTCCCTGGGGATTGCCGCGCAGACCCAAGCGGGCGGCGAGTTCCGGTGTAAGCGGCTGAACGGCAATGCCCAATTGCTGACGGCTGGTGGAGGACTCGCCGGTGGCGGGAGCTTCCTCCCTTTCGGCGACCATTTCGGCGAGTTTGGCTTTTAGCTGTAGCTCCTTGCCGTCGCGAAGGACTGTGAGGGCGGTTTCAGAACCGGGCTGCGATGCGGCGACCTGATTGCGGAGAGCGTTGGCGCTGTCAACGCGAATGCCGTTGACGGCGGTGACGGTGTCGCCGACGCGGATACCGGCCTGTTCGGCGGGGCTGTTGGACTCGACGCTATTAACAAGCACGCCGCGAATTTCGCGAAGGCCGAGGCCTTTGGCGAGGTCTGAAGTAATTTCCTGGATCCCGATACCTAACTTCCCACGGCGGACTTTACCGCCTTTCTTAAGTTGATCGAGAACGTTGTTGGCCATGTTGGAAGGAATGGCGAAGCCGATTCCGATGTTTCCCCCGGAGGGAGAGACGATCTGGCTGTTGATGCCGATCAGCTCTCCCCGTGTGTTTATCAGGGCTCCTCCGGAATTGCCCTGATTGATGGCGGCGTCGGTCTGCAGGAAGTCTTCGAAGCTTCCATCGCTAAGACCGGTGGACCGCCCTCTCGCGCTGATGATACCGGCGGTAACCGTTTCGCCGATCCCCAGCGGATTGCCAACAGCCATGACGACGTCACCCACACGCACCTTGTCAGAATCGCCGAGCGCAAGGACGGCCAGGCCGGTGGCTTCAATTTTCAGAAGAGCGAGATCGCTGGGGGCGTCAGAGCCGATGAGTTTCGCTTCAAACGACCGGCGATCGATCATTTCTACTGATATCTGGTCGGCACCATCGATTACATGGTGGTTGGTGAGGATATAGCCGTCAGGGCTGACGATAACGCCGGAACCGAGGCCGCGCTGCATGCGGGGAGGCGCTTCGCGTTGGGGAGCGCGGTCGCCGAAGAATTGGCGAAGGAGCGAGTCATCCATGAAGGGGTACTGCTGGGGCGCGCGGACGCGGCGGGCGGAGCGAATGGTGACCACGGCGGGGGCAACGCGGTCGACGACGTCGGCGTAGGAGTCACGGGAGGCTCCGCCGATGGCGCTTGCTGTAATGAACTGCGCGGCGGGCCAGGCTTGGGCGTTTACACCGGGAATCGAATTGTTGCCGAGGCGGTAGCCCACGTAGCCGGCGCAGGCGGTCAGGGCCAGCACGAAGGCGGTAATCGTCAAGGATTTGATGCGCATGGATTGCTGCTCCTTACGGTTTGCGGTGGAGCAAGCCAGGGGCCAAATCGGGTTACCCTCGGAGAACATGCCTGTGATTGAGAATCCGTTTGCAGTGCTCACCGCGGTGGTCGCGCCGGCGATATTGACCAATGCGTGTTCGGTGCTTTCGTTGGGGACGGGGAACCGGATTGCTCGCGTGGTGGATCGGACCCGGGCGCTGAATACCTCCCTGAAAACGCTAGACGCCAACGACGCCGAGCGCGCGTCGTGCGTGGGTCAATTGAAGCGCCTGGAGATCCGTCGCCAACTTCTGCTTCGAGCGCTTCGGCTGTTCTATTTTGCTCTGGGCGCGTTTGCTTCTTCGGCGCTGGTTGCCATCCTGGGTTCTGTGTTCATCGCCTGGGATCTGCCGATTGGTTTTCATGCGACGGCGGCGCTTGGATTGGGGATCGGCGTATGCGCAGTTGGAGGGCTGGCTATCGGGTGTGCGCTGATGGTTCGGGAGACTAAGATCGCGTTTGAGGATATTAAGAATTCAGCCAAGGTAAAGAGTGATCAAGGCGCCGACTCGTAGGGCTGGGTTAAGGCTGTCAGTGTGGTGCGTCCTGCGCGGCGGGCGGCGGGCAATAAGCGCTGGAAGACCTGGGCGGTGATGAAGGCGTCGCCGCCGGCGGTGTGGCGGTCGTGGGCGGGAATATCGAACATTTTGCAGAGACCGTCGAGATCGAATCCCTGCGCCATGGGGCGGCCGGAGAAGGCGCCGGCGTCGTTCAGATGGAGGGCGAGGTCCATGGTGTCGAGGGAGCGGTTGCGGAGTTCGAAGCCGGCATGGCGGCGGTAGGCTACGTTGAGCGTTTGGATGTCGTGCATGATGTGGTGGCCGACGATGACGCCGTCCTTCAGATAGTCCAGGAACTGCGACAGAGCCTCGGCTTCGTCCATGGCGTCACGGGTTTCGTCGCGGGTGATGCCGTGGACGGTGACGGAGGAGCGGTTGTAGTCGAGCTTGCACATGAGCTCGATGTGATCGTCGAGGCGGATTTCATTGTCGATTACGGCGACGGCGCCGATGGTGATGATGCGGTCGCGGCGTGTATCGAGGCCGGTGGTTTCGCTGTCGAGGACGACGAAGCGGACCTGTTGGAGCGGCGTCTCATCGGTCCAGGACTGAGCGAAGCAGGCTTGGTAGGCGTCGACGTTCATGGACAGGTGACGAAGCGGCGAGTGGTGAGCTCGAGCAGGCGCAGGATGGAAGCGAAGGCGGTCTTCAGGAGGCGCTGATCGAGGCGGGCGAGTTTCGAGGGATCGATGCGGGAGGCGCCGGCGAGGGCCTGCTGGTAGAGGGCAATGCGATAGGCTTCGGCGGCATCCTGGAAAATCCGGGCGTCATCGGGCGATGCGGCGGCTGCAGCGGCGAGGCGGTCCAGTGTGTTGACGGATCCGTTACCGGCAGCGAGCGCGAAGACGCGGGCGGCGTCGGCGATGGGGTTGAGCGCGGTGGCTGCGAGGTCGAGATCGCGGCGCTCGGTGCCATCAAAGGCGACGACCAGGCCGCTGAAGAAGGTAAGCGGGGGCAGGTTGCCGAGCGTGTCGTTGGCGAGCAGCGGGACCAGTAACTCCGACATTTTGAGCTGGCCAGCGAGCCAGGCGCGGACCCACTCGATCAATCCCGGGTCGCCGGAGAGCGGCTGGATATCGAAAAAGACGCGGCGGGAGAACAGGTCGTGTCCGATGGGATTGCGGATGGTGGAGCCGAAGAAGTGCTTCCATTCCGAAAGGGGCATGCAGGGGTGGGAGCCCTCCGGCCATCTCGATTCCGGGCCGGTTAGCCCGCATTTGTGGAGCCAATCGGAGACGCGGCCGGAGACGACGGCGCCGTAGATGCCGGCGGCGGTGGGGTCGCCGAGGGGGGTGTCATCGAAGACAACGCCGACTTTCGGCGGGACGAAGCGGAGGAGTTCGCCGCGGGCCATGGCGCCGTACGCAAACCAGGCGTAGCGGACCTTAGGCGGCTGGAATCCGGCTTCGAGGGCGTCCTGTTCGGCGAGGCGAATGCAGGCCGCGGTGGCGGCGGCGACGAAGTGGGTAGCCATACGGGCGCAGTCGTCGACGTCGGACGAACGGGCCAGGGCGTCGAGAACGAGGCGGCCGGCTAGTTGTAGAAGCGGTATCAGCTCGGCGGCCGAGCGGCTTTTATGGATGTCGGTGAGAAGGCGGGCCGGGTTGTAGTTGCAGAAGAGAGCGAGATCGGCGGCGGTAAGGACAGTGCCGCCGATGAGAGCGGCTTCGGCTCGGAAGTCCATTAACTCGCGGACGGCCTGACGGGTGGTGAAATCGGGCTCGAGTTCGGGGAGGCCGGGTAGGGGCGGGTTATTGCGTTCCCGCAGAAACTCGACGGTTGGCGGAGCGGCGTCGAGCCAGGAGGGGCGGCCGGCGGGCGCGGCGGTCACGGAGAAGTGAGCGTCGAGGTAGGTTTCGACCTCGGGATGCCGGGCCATCAGGTCCTCAAATGCGCCCGCGTCGAGGGCATAGAGGATGACGTCGCTGGCGGTGCAGGCGGAGCAGCGATAGTTGGCGTCGCCGACAAAGCGGTCGAGGCCGAGGAGGTCGCCTTCGCCCACGACGTCGATAAGCTGGCGGTGGTCGGAACGCTCGCGGACGAGTTCGACGCGGCCCTGTTGGATGACCCAGACGTAAGGCGTTTGGGACTGGCCTGAACGGTAGATGTACTCGCCGGATTCGTAGAACTTCACGCGCCCGTTGGAGGCCAGGGTGAGGAGGTCTTCTTCGGGGACGGAGTCAAACGGAGCGTGGCTCTTCAGGAAGTCGGCGACGCGATAGAGGATGACGGAGGTGTTCACGACGACGGATCGGTAATGTGCCGGACGCTTTCCGCGATGGCTTCGGGCTCAAAGACCCGCTTCCAATCGGGTTGGAAGAGCACGGGTTTAGCCCGCTCAATAGCTTTCAATGCGCCGTCGGAGAAACAGGCGCCTTCTTTTTCTTGGAAGGCGATGGCGAGTTCAACGCGCATATGGCCGAGGATGAAATCGCGGGCGGCGGCTTCAGGGACGCCGCGGCGTACGGCTTCGTCGGTAGCTTCGCGGAGCATCATCAGGCAGGTGCCGAGGATGGTTTCCGAGAGGACAGGTTCCAGGATGGCCATTTGCTCCACGTTGCAGCGATGGGAGTTCATGACCGGCTTATAGATGGTGCGAGCGATCTGTTCGCCGAGGGCGTAATGCTCTTCGGGACCCTGGGCCAGGCAGCAGACGATGTGCTGTTTGGCGTGCTCGCCGCCGAAGAAGTCGCGGTGGGCGAGGGGGTCGGTCTCGTAACTGAGGACGGGAGGATGGCAGGGGTGGGTGATGAAGTACGTGAGATCGGGGCGTGTGGGAAGCAGGCCGGCGTGGGCGACGGCGACGTCGAGCATCACGATCATGGTGCCGGCGGGGATCTTGCTTTCGATGTTGGCCAGGACGGAGGCGATGCGGTTATCGGGGAGGGCGAGGAGCAGGGCGTCGGCGCCGTTCAGGGCTTCTTCCAGCGAAACCGTGGTGATTCCTTTTTCGGCGAGGGCCTGCCGGCCGCGTTCGCTGATCTCAACGTGCCGGACTTCGAAGGGGCTGCCCATGAGGTTGGCCGTGAGGCGCATCCCCATTTTGCCGCCGGCGCCGAGAAGGGCGAGAGTTGCCATGATTTATTGATCTCCTTTGACTGGGGGAAAGAGCGGTTGCGTCGCGTCGATGCGAGTAGAGAGGTAAGCGCCGAGAATCAAGACAGCGCCAATCAGCACCAGCGGCACGTTGTAGCTATTGAAGTATTTGACCACGTAGCCGAACACCAGCGTGCAGACGAAGCCGCCCAACTGCCCGGCGGTGTTCATGGCGCCGGTGACGGCGCCGGCATGGCTGCCGCCGATATCGAGGCAAAGGGCCCAGGCCGAGGGCAGCATGAGGTTCATGATTCCGAAGCTGATCGTCAGCAACAGGATGGTGGCGTTGCGGTCCGCGGTGGCCGCGACAGCTATTAGAGCGACGGCGGAGAGCCCCAGGCTGGAGGCGCCGATAACACGCCGCCCGGTGCGCAGGCCCCACCAGCGGCAAGCGGCATCACTGAGGTAGCCGCCAGCGATATTGGAAAGCATGCCGAGCAGAAACGGCAGGGAGGAGGCGACGGCCATTTCGGATTCCGTGAAGCCGCGGCCGTTGACGAGGAACGTGTGGAGCCAGGAGAAGAAGAACCAGGAACCCCAGGACTGGCAACTGTACATAACCAGAATCAGCCCCATCTGGCGGCTGCGGAACATCTCGGCGGCCGGCGCGGAATGCGGCTGCGGCGTATACGGCGCGCCTTCGTCGCGATAGTAGAACCACCACAGGGCGCACCAAACGCAGCCGACGGCGCCAAAGATCCAGAAGCTGGCGCGCCATCCGTAGGCCTGTTGCAGAGGCACGACAAGCAACGGCGCCAGCGCGCCGCCCAAACGGCTTGCGCCCCAGATATAGCCCTGCGCCCGGGCGCGTTCGTCGACCGGGAACCAGCGGCGGACGACACCGGCCATGTTGGGGTAGGCTCCGGCTTCGCCGGCGCCGAAAAGGAACCGCGTTACCACGAGAGGAATAAAGCTCTGCATGGAACCGGTGATCGCGGTGAAGGCGGACCACCAAAGAACGACGCGGGTTAGCACGCCGCGTTGGCCGGAGCGGTCTCCCATCATGCCGGTGGGAATTTCGAAGAGCCCGTAGGAGAGGACGAATGCGCTGAGGACGATGCCCCATTGTTCGGGCGGGATGTTGAGCTCGGCCTGCATGCGGGGGCCGGCGACGGAAATGCAGAGGCGGTCGAGGAACGTGATGACCGACAGCACGACCATGAGTGCAAGGATGACGTGGCGGCGGGGCATTGATTAGAGCGCGTTCAGGGCTTCGCGCACTTGCGCCATCGCCAGTGCGGGGCTGGAGAGGATGGGGAGTTTGGGGAGTGCATCGCCCATGGCGTCGATGACACGGGCCATGGAGGCCTGGGCGAGGACGATTACATCGTTCGAGGCGGCGAGAGTTTGCAGACCGGCGGCGACGGCGGCGTCGTGCGTGGCGGTGTCGCCGGCGAGCACGGCTTCAAAGGCGCCTTCGCAGAGATGGGCGTTGATTTCGGAGGATTTGCCGAGGGCGGCGGCGGTGTCGCGTAGGAGTGCGACGGTGGGTTCAAGGGTGGTGCGTAGCGTGGCCAGCACGCCGATCCGATGGCCGGTGGACACGGCGTCGGAGGCCAGGCGTTCGTCGATGCGGAGGATGGGGAAGTCAAAAAGCTGACGGGCAACGGGGACGGCTGCGCCGATTGAGGAACAGGTGAGGAGAACGACGTCGGCGCCGGCATCGCGCGCGGATTCGATCTGGTTCACGATGCGGCGGATGGTCGGTTTCTGTAGGCTGCCGGACTGGATGGTGTTTTTGATGAGGCTCTCATCCACCATGTGGAAGACACGGGTGCCGGGGAGCAGCTTGGCGGCGAGGCCGTTGAACATGGGGACCAGGACGGGGCTGGTGTGAATGAGCGCTAGCGTGGAAGGCAAGCTGGAAACCTCTCAACTAAAATACATTGAGAGAATATCAGGCAGCAGGTGATACTTCGACGATTCCCGCGTAGCTAGCAGGCGATGGGATAGGTAAACCCTCTTCGCGCAGTCCTTCGAGATGAAACTCGACGGCTTCGACAATCAGACGCTCTACTTCCTCCCGGCTTTCACCAACCGTGATGACTCCGGGAAGGTCCGGAACGTAAGCTCCCCAGGACGTTGGACCCTCTTCGTAAATGACGGTGTATTTCATCGGCGCTTCTCGTCCTCCTCGATCCCGGAACTCTTCAGAATACTTTTTATTGCGAAGATCAGGAATTCCATGCATCAAAACGAATACCGTAGCGCGAGGATGGCGTGGGAGTTGCGGCGGTACTGTCCCAGGAAGTCGTCCGGCGCGCCGCGGATGAGGGTAAAGCTTGCGCGGGCCTGCCAGTGCGTCGAGAGGGTTTGGGTGTATTCGGATTTCAGCCAGACGCCGTCGCCGTTTTGCCGAATTGCGGCTTCGGCAGAGATGGTGCGGTTGCCGTCTATGTTATATGAGGCGCGGCCGAGGAAGGAGCGAGCGAGCTCGCGGTCGGGGGCGAAGTCCAACTGGGTTCTTTGCGCGGTGACGTATTCGCCGGAGTAACCTCCAACGAGTGTCCATTCGCCGGCGGTACGTTCCAATTGAAGGACGTAGAGCAGGTAGTTGTCGGCGTTGGCGTTCGTGGTGGTGAAGTAGGCGCCTTCGCCCTTGACGGTGAACCAGGGCAGGGGCACGGCGCCGGCGCCGCCATACATGCGCATTTGGGCGAAACGATTGAAGAGTTCGATGCGGCCGGCATTGGGGCGCGCGTCGATGATCGGCAAGTGGTTGTTGCCGTCGTAGAAGGCCAGCGCCATCTCGTAGCCCTTGCCGAGGTAGTTCCATCGGACTCCGGTCTGGACGCCGCCGGGGATTGCCGGCGCGCCTTGTTTCTGCCAAACGGGGATGATCAAATCTGGCGGCCAGACGACCCAGCGCTGATTGAGCAGGGGCGTGCGGCTTGGGGTGAAGCGCGGTTGAAGAACGATGTCGAGGGTGTGGGGACCCTGTTCGATGGTGAGGCGGGCGGCGAGCACACCGAGAAATTCGTTGTCGATGACGTTGAGGAAGTCGCGCGGGGCGAAGCGGTCGAGCGGGTTGAGGATGTCGGCCTTGCCCCAACGGATGAACTGTTTGCCGGCTTCGAACGTCACCGGACCTTTGTGGGCGACGGCGGAGAAGCGGCGGAAGCTGAGCGTGGGACGGAGAAAGCCGCGATCCTGCCAATCGAAGCGCATGCTGCGTTCGGTTTGGTGGTGCGTGTCGGTGCGGGCGTCGAGCGCGCCGTTGAGCTTGAGCCAGGGGGTGAGCTTGGCGGATGCTTCGTAGCGGAAGAGGGCGTCGCCGATTACATGAGCGCTGTCGTTTGGCGCGGTTTGCGGGAACAGGGTTGTCCGCACATCGACATAGCCTTTCTGCTGGAATGTTTGCGCCGTGAGGGCGGCGGCGCAGGCGGCCATAAGGCCGAGCCTCATTCTCCGCGCCTCAGCGATTGGAGGGTGAAGAGCTCGTCTTTGAGCGGGATGTTGTACTGCAGCTTGTCGGTTTTTAGAAGTGTGCGGCCTTTGCGGCGGAGATCGAACATCTCCATTTCCAGGGCCGACCAGACGCCGCTGACCTTTTCCACGCGCCGGTAGTGGAGCTTTCGGACGAGTTGATCCTTAGCGTACATCTCGTACTGCACCGGGAAATAGATGTCCTTGCGAATCCACATGACGATGCGGTTGTACTGGGAGGACTTGGTCTTCCTGGGAGTCGATTCGATTTTCCAGCAGGGCTGGCCTTCGGCGGTTTCCTCGCCCAAAAGTTTGAAGTCGCTCTGGTTGACGTCGCGCTCCTCCAGATCTTCGTAGCTGAAGTCGGTTCCGAAGAAGCGGGTGGAGCGATCCTGGAGGGCGACACGGCGGTCGCGCTGGAGTTCGGGGAGCCACATCCACTGGTCGGAGGCGCGGTCGGTGTGATTGACGATGAGCAGAGCCACTCCCTTCACTTCCGGCGGATTGACAAAACGTAAGAGCGCTTTGCTTTCGCCATAGTTTCCGGAACGGTAAAACTGCCAGCGTTTTTCGCTGTTTTTGCCGTTGGGATTGAACACCTGCAGGATGCCTTCGTATTGCTGGGTGTTGGAGCGGTGGCGCTTTTGGGACTCTTCGATGATCTGCCGGGCGTCCTGCGCCAGGGCGGAAACCGCCAATAAAAGCAGGGTCCATTTACTCATATTCCAGTGCCTCCACCAGCCCTCCGCGGACTGCCTGTTCGGCCGGGCCGAGGGCGGCGAAGAGCGCGGCGCCCACAATTACCGGGAACAGGCCGGCCGCCATGCCCCAGGGATAGGTGTAATCCAGACGAAGGCCGGAGATGTCACGGGCGGCCATTTCGAGGCTATAGTAGAGCGCGACCGAGCCGAAGGCGAGACCGATTGCCAGGCCGATGACGCCGATGGCGATGGCCTCCAGCCAGATGGTCCGGCGGACCTGGCCGCGCAAGGCGCCGACGGCTTGAAGCACGCCGAGCTCGCGGCGGCGGTCGGTGATGGAGACCGTGAGTGTGTTGATAATGCCGAGGATGGCAACCAGGACGGCCACGGCCAGTTGGATGTAAGTGAGGCCGAACCACTGGTCGGTGATTTTGATGATGTAGGCCCGAAGCTCCTGATTGGTAAGGATGAAGAGGCGGGTTTTGCCGGCGACTTTTTGCTCGATGCGGGCCTTCATTTCGGGAACCGTGAGGCCGGGATCGAGGTAAAGGCGGACGATGTTGATGGAGTCGTCGCCCCACCACTTGACGTAAACGGCGCGGTCCATGAGGACGGTGCCCTTCTGGTCGCTGTAATCGCGGACGATGCCGACGACGGGGAGCGCGAGGGGGCCGTTGGGGGTGTTGAGCTCGAGCGTTTGCTGGTAGTTCACGTTGTAGAGCTGGGAGAAGTTTTCGGAGATGACGAAACCTTTGCCCTCGCCCGCCAGGCGGTACATGGTTGCGCTGTCGCCGGCGACGGAGGGCAGGTAGGATTCGGGGGGGATGTTTTGAAGCTCGATGGAGACCGCCATCACTGGATTTTCTTTGTAGAGGAAGCGCGAGCTGCGGACGACCTGCATGCGGCGGATGCCGGGGATCTGGCGGATCTCTTCGGCGAACCTGGCCGGGAAGCGGAAGCTGCGGTCGGTCACATTTTGCGTGGCGGTCAGGAACATGTCCGGGTTCAGGGCGACGCGCATCCATTCGTCGATGGAGTCGTAGCTGGCGCGAGCCATACCGCCGAGGGAGATGACCAAGGCGATGGAGAGGGCGAGAGCAGAGACGGCGCCCGAGGTGCGGCGCGGCGATTGAATGAGGCTGTCGGCGGCGAGCGTGCCTTCCACAGGGCGGAGCCACTTCATGATTGGGCGGATTGCTTTACTGAGCCAAAGGGCGATGGTCGGTACCAGCAGCAGGCCGGCGATGACGGTGAGGAAATAGCCGGCGTAGAAGATGGGCCGGTTCTGCGTGAAAAAGAGGCAGAAAAAGACGATGACGAAGAGGGCGGCGGCGATCTGGCGCCGGAGGCGATTCTCGCCCTTGCTCAAAAGCTGGTAGCGGCCCTTTTGCAGGGCCTGCACGGGGTCGACGCCAGCCGCGGCCCGCGCCGGTATCCAGGCGGCGATGACGCTGGTGACGACGCCCATTACCAGGGCGCCGAAGAGGAGGCGGGGGTCCGAGGAAACCTCGTCAGCCTTCTGCGCGACACCGTAGATCTCGCCGAGGAAGTTGCCGAGCGAGGACGATATGGCGCCGGCGATGAGGAGGCCGAAGAGCAGTCCCGCGCCGGCGCCGATGAGCCCGAGTATGGCGCTTTCAGTAAGGAAGAGCGCCTGAATCTGTCCGCGCGTTGCGCCCAGGGCGCGTACAATTCCGATCTCGCTCCGCCGCTGGGTGACGGCGATGGCGAAGGAGTTGTAGATGATGAACATCCCGATGAAGAGCGCGAAGAGGCTGGTGATGTTGGCCAGCATGCCGTAGACGCTCGAAAGGGCCTCGAACTGTTTGCCCCGGGCGGACGGAGTCTCGACTTCGAAGCCGGGGCCGAGGAGGGTGTCGAGCTGTTTCTGGAGATCGGGGATCGAGGTACCTTCGGTGGCGGCGAGATCGATGCGATCGAACTTGCGGCCCCGGCCGAAGACCTTTTGGGCGGCGTAGATGTCCATGATGGCGAGGTTGCCGCCGAAGGCGCTGGTGAGGCCGCTGGATTTCATGATGCCGCGGACGGTGAAGGTACGGGGACCGTCCATGGCGAGGAGCGTGATTTTGGAGTTGCTGACGAGGCCGTTGGCGGCGGCGAATTCGCGGGTTACCATGAGCGAGTCGGGCTGGGCGATGAAGACGAGGGGATCCTCGATTACGGAGTCGTCGCCTTCTTCGAGATCGTAGTCGCGGAGGCCGCGGTCGCCGGTGAGGTCGACCGCCAATACCAGGATGTTGCCCTGCGACTTCAAGTTGAGGTTGACGACGGCTTCGATGACCGGCACGGCGACGCGGACGTTGGGCAGCGCCTGGACGCGCTCGAGCACCTCTTCGTCGAAGCCAGACTCGCCGGCGGTGATCTGGAGTTGGGTGGCGCCGGCGATGCGGTCGACGGTTTTGTTGAACGCGGCGAGCACGGACTGATTTGCCGTGTGCATGCCGACGAAGACCGCAACGCCCAGAACGATGCCGGCCATTGTGAGTACGGTGCGTAAGAGGTGCTTGCGGACGTACTGCCAACTGATAAGTTTGAGAAGCTTCATCGGCGCTGATCCATGACTACATGACCGTCCTTGAGGGCGATCTGGCGGGGACAGCTCTCGGCGACCCCGCGGTCATGGGTGACGATTAGAATCGTGGCGTTGAGCCGCGTGTGGAGTTCGCGGATGAGGGCGAGGATATCGGCGCCGGTGTTGGAATCGAGGTTGCCGGTGGGTTCGTCGGCGAGCAGGATGGGCGGGTAAACGGACAGCGCCCGGGCAATGGCGACGCGTTGGCGCTCGCCGCCGGAAAGTTCTTCGGGCAGATGCTCCAAGCGGTTTTCGAGCTTGACCAGAGTAAGCAGCTCGCGGGCGCGCTCCTTGATTTTGGATGACGGCCAGCCGCGAAGGTGAAGCGGAAGAGAGACGTTTTCGAGGCAGGAGAGGGTGGGCAGGAGATTGAAGAACTGAAAGATAAAGCCGATTTTGTCGCGGCGAATCCGGGTGAGTTCGTCGTCGGAGACGCCACGGAGCAGGGTACCGTCGATGCTAATATCGCCGTCGCTGGGACGATCCAGGCCGCCGATCAAGTTCAGGAGCGTCGATTTACCCGAACCGGACGGCCCCACTAAGGAGACCATCTCGCCTTTGTCGATCTGAAGATCCACCGCATCGAGCGCGATTACCTGGCGTTTGCCTTCGAACCGTTTAGAGACGCTACTGAGCGAAATCATTGGTGACTACTTTCCCATGATGACACGCGCAAAGTGCCCGGCCCATAATTAGGAGTGCCTGCTTTTTCAGTGGATGAGGCGTATATCCTTTCGGCTTTGCAGGTCGGCGGGATTGTCCTGGCGGTCTTTTTAACGGCGCTGACGGTCCGCCGATGGGGGCTCGGGCGGCTGGAGCATTTCTCGGAGGGCCGCCCGCATTCGCTGGCGGCGGTGGCGCGGGAGGATCTGGGAACGCCGTCAGTACTCTGGTGCATCGTGGTCTCCGTCGAGGCGCTGTTGCGGTCGATTCAGCTTTCGGATCGCGCCGAAAAGCTGGGGCACGGGCTGATCGTAAGTTTCGTGATTCTCAGCCTGACGCTGGTGGCGAGCAATGTCCTGATGCGGGCGATTCATCTTTACGGCGAGCAGCACGGGTTGCCGTTCGCGGTGGCGGGGCTGTCGAGGACTTTGACGCGGGCGGCAGTCTTCTCGGTGGGACTGCTGGTACTGCTGCATTTCCTGGGCATATCGATAACGCCGGCGCTGACGGCGCTCGGCGTAGGCGGCTTGGCGGTGGCGCTGGCGCTCCAGGATACTTTGGCAAATCTGTTTGCGGGTGTTCACATCCTGGTGGAGAGGCCGATCGCGGTGGGCGATTACGTTCGGATCAGTGCCGACGAAGAGGGCATGGTGTCCGATATCGGATGGCGGACCACGCGCGTCTTGACGGGCTTGAATAACACCGTCGTAATTCCGAACAAGTCGATCACATCGGGGAATCTATTGAACTATTCGATGCCGTCGGCGGAGCTTGGGACGTCGATTCCGGTGCTGCTGGGGCTGGATGCGGATGTGGCGAAGGCTGAAAAGATTGCCCTTGAATCGGCGGTAGCGACGGAGGGCGTGCTACCTGTCCCGGTGCCCGTGCTGATCGCCGATCCGGGGATAACACCGACGCACCTGGCCTACAAGCTGTCATTTCGCGTGCCGATGTATACACAGGCGGGAGGGATCCGGACACAGGTTTTGAAACGAATGCTCGCGCGATTCCGCAAAGAAGGCGTTCCGCTCCCGGAATTGCGGCCGCGATAGGGGGGTTATTGAACCGGGCCCGTGCCTTGCGGCGCTTGCGGTTCGATATGAATTTCGCCGAACGCCGATTCGTACTGGCTGATGTTCTGCTGCAGTACGTTGAGCAGGGCCTTGGCCTGTTGCGGGCTGAGATAGACACCCTGGAAATTCTGAATATTTACGACATCAGGGGCATTTTGGGAGACCAGGCCGAACATGAGGAAGAAATCCCAGAGATTCGCCCGGACTTGGACGCTGTTGGCGTAGCCCTCGCGATAATCGGGGCCGTTAACAAGATGGATTTTGGGAGCGGTATTGGGATTCATAATGAAAAAGGAGCGCTGCTGCGCTCCCGTCTCTTCCTTCAGAATAGCTTTACGGACCTTACTGTTTAGATGGCGGGGACGACGGGGCTCGAACCCGCGACCTCCGACGTGACAGGCCGGCGCTCTAACCAACTGAGCTACGTCCCCATCCGAACACGTCCGTTCACCGAACAGGATAGCACAGATCGAGGTTTTGAAACAAACGGGCGGGTGGCGGAATCAGTACGAAAGGTATGCGTGCGATCGCGATGGGGATGCTTGTCCTGCTGGCCGGCTGCGGGGAGAAGACAGTGGAAAAACCGAAGCAGGCGGCTCCGGCGCCTCCGAAAATTACGCACTTCTACGGTAATCAGACCGTTGTTCCCCGGGGCGAGAATCTCACGCTGTGTTATGGGACGGAGAACGTCGAGAAGCTAACGCTAAGTCCCCACGAGGACGGCGAGTTGCGGCCGTCGTTAAACCGCTGTGTGGGAGACACGCCGCTGAAGGACACGACCTACACGTTGACGGCGTCGGGACCGGGCGGACAGACCAGCGCGACTTACAAGGTTCGTGTTGGCCCACCCCTACCGCCGGCGGCGAGCAAGGAACGGATGCTGATTCAGAATTTTGTCGTAATAGGATCAACGCCCGCCGGCGCCGGGGAGCCGCGGCAGTTGTGTTATACGGCTGAAGGCGTGAGCGCTGTTACGGTTCAGCCGCCGGTGAAGGGTGGATTAATTCCGGGCCGGAACGTGTGCTTTGCGGTGAAACCGCAAAAGACGACGACCTTCGTACTGACAGCGACCGCGGCGGATGGGAGTGTGGACCGCATGCAAGTTACTGTCCCTGTGCAGTGACCCGTAAAATTCGATATAACGGAGGGCAATATGGCTGAATCACGACGGAAGTTCCTGCAGGGCGGCGCGCAGGCGGTATCGGCCGCGGCGCTGGCGAACGAGGTGCTTGCTCAGACGTCCCCGGCGACGGCGACGGGCATTCCCACACGCGTGCTGGGCCGAACGGGCCAGCGCGTTTCCATCCTCTGTCTGGGCGGATGGCACATCGGCTCCGTGAAGGACGACAACGAAGCGATCCGTATTATGCACGCCGCGATTGACGAGGGCCTGACGTTTTTCGACAACGCCTGGGACTATCACGACGGCCACTCCGAAGAGGTGATGGGCAAGGCGTTGACAGGCGGCAAGCGCCAAAAAGTCTTCCTGATGACGAAGAACTGCGAGCGGGATTACGCAGGTTCTATGCGCAATCTGGATGAGTCGTTGAAGCGCCTGCAAACGGACCATCTGGATCTATGGCAGTTTCACGAGATGGTGTACGACAACGACCCGGACTGGGTGTTCGAGAAGGGCGGATTGAAAGCGGCGCTGGAAGCCAAGAAGGCGGGGAAGGTGCGGTTCATCGGGTTCACGGGCCACAAGGATCCCCGGATTCATTTGAAGATGCTGGCCAAACCGCACGATTGGGACACGGCGCAGATGCCTATCAATTTGTTAGACCGCTTCTACCGCAGCTTCCAGCAGGAAGTGGTTCCGGTATGCCTTAAGAAGAATGTGGGCGTGATCGGCATGAAAGGGCTTGCCGGGGGCAATACCGAAGGGCGGCTGGTGGAAAAGCTGGGGATGAACGCGGTCGAGTGCTACCGCTATTGCCTGAGCCTTCCGGTGACCACTCAGGTTATCGGCATTACGAAGATGGAACAGCTTAAGGCCGATGTAGCCATGGCCCGGAGCTTCAAGCCGATGACGGCGTCCGAACGCGAGACGCTGTTAAGCAAAGTCCGCGACGAGGCTTCCGACGGACGGCATGAGCTGTTTAAGTCGGCGAAGACTTACGATGGACCGCACCATCGCAAGCAGCACGGGTTCGACATTGGTTAAGTGGCTGTTGTTCCTCGCGCTGCCGTTGGCCGCTGAAGAGGGGTTCAAACCGCTCTTTGACGGGAAAACGTTGAACGGCTGGTTCCTCGTGAACAAAATGGGGCCGGGCTTTTTGGTGCAGGACGGGATGATCGTCTGCCCCTTTGAGGGCGGCCAGAAGCTGATGACGGAGAAGGAGTACGCCAACTTCGTGCTACGGGTGGAGTTCAAGCTGCAGGAGGACTCCAACAACGGGATCGGGATCCGCGCACCCCGCGACGGGCAGACTTCGGTCCACGGGATGGAGATTCAGATACTGGATCAGAGCGGACCGAAGTATCAGGCGATGAAGCTGAAGCCGGAACAGTATCACGGCTCGATTTATGACGTCTGGCCCGCTCGGTCCGGGTTCCTGAAGAAGCCGGGAGAGTGGAATGAGCAGGAGATACGGGCCGATGGGCGCCGGGTGACCATTCGGTTGAACGGCGTGGTGATTCTGGATGCCAATCTCGACGATGTGAAGGAAGCGGAAGTGTTGAAAAAGCATCCGGGCTTGCAGCGGAAGTCCGGGCACATCGTGCTGCTGGGCCACCAGGCGCACGTTGAGTTTCGCAATCTGCGAATTAGAGAGCTGCCTTAACGGCGGCGGCCATGAGGTGATCGTTCAGGGCGTCGATGACGCTGAGGCGATCGGGCATAGTTCGGTTCTGGCTGACCTTCCATTTGCCTTCCAGGCGCTCGATGGGGATTTCGATGCCGATGATCGCGTTGAGCATTTTGTCGATGTAGTCGGATGGGGCGTCGTGGATGGACCAGGGGTCCGGGCTGGCCGACTCGAAATGGGCGGTCAGATCGGCAACAACCTGGAAGAGCCGGTCTCTGTCCGTAAATGAGCGCATCGGGCCGTGGGCGTGGACGGCGATGTAATTCCAAGTGGGGACCACGCGGGCGTCCGTCTGTTTCGACGCGTACCAGCGGGGGGAGATATAGCACTGCGGCCCTTGGAAAATGGCCAACGCGGCGGTGGCGCCGGCGATCGGATTGGCGCGGGCGACATGGCCGCGCAGAACGCCGTTATCAAGAAGGAAGGGGACGTGGGTGGCGTCCATTCCAGAGGCGCCGGAGGTAACGAGAGCCGCCAGCGGGTATTGGCGAATTAAGGCGTGGAGGACCTCCGGGCGGTCCTCCTGAAAGTGCGCGGGCGTATACATGCTTCTATATTCATATCGCGACTATACGGCCGCCGGGTCCATCCAGATGACTTCCCAGTGATGCCCGTCGAGATCGTAGAAGCTGCCGGCGTACATGAAGCCGTGGTCGGCGGGCGGCATGGCGTTAGTCCCGCCCGCGGCGATCGCTTTGTTCACCATGTCGTCGACCTCCGCGCGGCTCTCGCACGACAGCGCCACCAGGCACTCGGTATGGGTTGCCGTATCGCAGATTTCCTTCTTCGTGAAACCTTTGAAAAACGGGCTTCCGAGGAGCATCACGTAGCCGTCTTCGCTGAGGATCATGCAGGCCGCGTTGTCATCGGTGAACTTCGGGTTAAACGTGAAGCCCAGCGCGGCGAAGAAGGCCATGGAACGCTTCAAGTCCGCGACGGCCAGGTTGATAAAAACTTTTCGTGAAATTGCCATATGCCTGTTAGACCGTGCAGGAACTGGAAAACCATCGCGGCGGTCAAGAAATGCGTAGCGGCAGATCGAATCGGGGGAACAGCGTTTCGGTGTCGAGGAAAGAGTTCCAGCCGGCGATTCGGTCGCCGTCGAGCTCCAGCACCACCAGCGCCCAGGCGGAATGGCCGCCGGCGGGGTTGACGCGATACTGCGCAAAGGCGGGCGATCCGCAGGCGGCGGTGGGAATCAGCCGCGAGCCGCGGCAGCCCGCGCCCATTCCGTTCAGCCAGTCTTTGACCGCTTGCGGACCCTGCAGCCAAAGGGCGTACGGCGGCATGGAGAACGTTGCGTCTTCGCGCAGCAGCGACGCCAGCTCGTCGACATCATAGCGCTCGAATGCGGCGACATAGCGGTCGACCATGAGTTGTTGCGCTTCCGTCAGTTCGACGGCGCCGCCATTCCAAGCCCCGACGACGGAGCGGGCGCGCTGGAGCGCCGAATTCACGGCTGCGACCGTGGTCGCCAATGCCTCCGCTACCTCGGCGGTTGACCAACCCAGGACCTCGGTTAGCAACAGCGCCGCGCGCTGCCGGGGCGCCAGGCGCTGCAGGGCCGCAACGAAAGCCAGGCGGATGCTCTGGCGGAGTTGGACGCGCTCATGCGGATCGGCATCGGGAAGTGCGCGGGCGTCGGCGATGGGCTCCAGCCAGTGTTCGCGCGCCTTCTTCGTGAGAGTATCGGTGGTCGAACCTGCCGGGCCTTCTTCCATTGGCCGCGCCCGCCTGCCGCGGGCCGCCAGTTCGTCGAGGCAAACGTTGGTGGCAATGCGGTACAGCCACGTCTGCACGGAGGCGCGTCCGTCGAAGCGGTCCAGCCCGCGCCAGGCGCGGATGAACGTCTCCTGAGCCGCATCGTCGGCATCCACGGCCGAACCCAGCATCCGGTAGCAGTGCCCCGTCACCGCCCGCCGGTGAATCTCTAAATCCACAATGGTCTCCGGCACCTAGTAGTTCCTTCCTCGAAACCGCTCAATTGTGCGGCGGTCTTTCTTCGACGGTCGGCCCTCGGTCCAGCCTTCGGACTGCGCCGTCGCCTTGCGCTCGGCGGCGAGCTTCATTCGTTGCCGCTGGCTCTCTTCGCTCTCGCGATAGAGCGTCTGGGCCACGGCCAGCGGGCCGCGCATCTCGCTCAGCGCCAGCACTTCAACCTGGTAGACGCCGCTTTCATTCTTGATCTGCAGCTTATCGCCCACCCGCACTTCCCGCGCGGGCTTTGCGGCGTGCCCGTTGGATTCGATCCGGCCCATATCGCACGCCTTCGCCGCCAGCGCGCGCGTCTTGAAAAACCGCGCGGCCCACAGCCACTTGTCGATGCGAACCCGCTCTTCGTTATTCAATGCGAATCCCCATTAGCAGCGCGAAGCTCATCGCCTGCGCCGGATCCACTACGGCGCCGCGAAGGCCGTCGAGTTCAATGTGCATGGACTCTACATCCGATCCGCGGAGGTCGGCATCGTACAGCCGCGCCTTCCCCATCTCTACTTTGCGCAGATTGCAGCGCCGGAAAATGGCGCCGGTGAAATCGGTGTCCTGAAAGTCGGCCTCTTCGAAGTTGCAGCCATCGAACTCGGTGGACTTGAACTTCGAGTCTCGGAACTGGCAGTAGCGCTGGTCTCCGTCCCGGATCAGCAGATCCTGCGCGTCGACAGTGCCGCCGCTGAGTCCCGTCATGCGGCAGTCGACGAATTCCACGCGCACCAGCGTCATTACTTGGGCGCGAAGGTTGGCGAGCTCGCAATTTGCCAACCTCACGTCCTTTAGAACGACGGTCCCGAAGCTGGAGTCCGCCAAATTGACTCGCTCCAATACGCAGGAATCCAGCCGAAGATTGCCGCCGGAGCGGTGCTTCAGCTCCGCGCCGGTAATCGATTGTTCGGCAATGAATATCTCGCGCTGCTCGGGAAATGCGGATGCCGGATCCAGTTCGTCCGGAAGGTCGGGCTTCGCCCGCGAGAATTCGAATTTCTTCCCGTGCTTCAACCTTCAGGATGCGAAATCCGCTCCGGGTTTTCAACAGGGAGCCGCTATTTGGGAGCGCTCCATGTGCTCAAATCCATCCGAACCCGGTAAACATCGACTTCGGAAGAGATAATCATCGAGTTACGCTTTGCAAGCCAGGCGTTGTACTTCGCCTCGCCCATCGTCTTGCGGGCCGGGATGTCGTCCAACTCACTCAACTTCTCAACGCCCAATCCGGATGTGAACTCCGACCCCGGGCCGCCCATGCGGGTGCGGTTCACAACGTACACTTTTGCCCCACTCGGTTTAACCCCGGAATTTACGAACTCCTTTGTCAGGGCCAGATAATCGTCGATACGGTCCGGTTTCACAACGGTTTTGATTCGCCGGATATAAGGAGGAAGTGAAGCGGGAACCGGCAGGCTGAGTTCGGTGTTTCGTTCGGCAACGCGCGTTTCGCGATCGTCGACAACGGAAAACAGACGGTTCATCAGCGTGACGTATTCGCCCTCGTGGTTATTCGTAAAGGCATCCCTCCGGTTGGCCATCGCTTCGGAGACTTTTCCGTAATAACGAATAACCAGGAATCGTTCCGTCCCGGTCATCGACTGCAGGACGATCGTGGGCGCGACAACGTTTGCCTTTTTATAGAGGGCGTTCAGATCCTTGATCGTCGACTCCCATTCGGCCAAACGGTCGCGTTTTACCGCATAAATGCGGGTATGTTGAATATTCAGTTCCTGAGCGGCGGCAATACCCAACAACGCCACGGTCAGCAAAGTGCAAGCAAGTAAGCGTTTCATCTCGATTCCTCGTCCCGAAAAGTGTTCGGTCTACTCTCTAGCGCAGGAAGGCCCGTTGCCAGGCCATGGAAACACATTGCGAGCAAGCGTTCTCTATCTATTGAGATGATCACTCGCAAACGTTGGATCACATTGACGGCGGCCACGCCGATTCTTCTGGCCCAGGGCGAGGATGCTGTCCGCGCCGCCGCCGAGAAATGGCTGGCGCTCATCGACCAGGGGAAATACAAGGATGCGTACAGGCAGAGCAGTCAGCATGTGCGCGCCCGGGCGACCGCTGAGGAATGGGAACCCCAGTTGCGTGCCATGCGGGAGCCCGCCGGAGCGTTGAAGAGCCGTACGTTCTCCTCCGCCAAGGCCGCGAAAGGCATGGCCGGGGCGCCGGACGGTGAATACGTGGTGATTCAATTTGCCGCTGCCTTCGAGAAGAAGGCCACGGCAACGGAAACCGTCATGATGAGCCGGGAGGGCGCCTGGAAAGCCGCCGGATACTTTATCGGCTAGTCAGCTTGGATAAGCGCCGGCGATGTAGCTTTGCAGATGGTCGATGGTGCTCTCCTGCTCGGCGATCACCTGCTTCACTAAATCCCCAATCGACAGCACGCCGACCACGACGCCATCGGTAACCACCGGCAGATGCCGCACACGTTGTTCCGTCATCACGCGCAGGCAATGCCCCACGCTATCCGCCGTTCCCACCGTCACCAGATCGGAGGACATGATTTCCCCGGCTAGAGTGTCGCGTGAGGACCGCCCCGCCAGAATGACCTTGCGTGTATAGTCGCGCTCCGACAGGATGCCGGCCAGACGGCCGTTATCGAGAACGACGAGAGCGCCGATCCCCTTCTCCGCCATTAACTCAATCGCTGAGTAGACGGACGCATCCGGAGCGATCGAAAAGACCCGGCGGCCTTTTCTGTCGAGCAACGTGCCCACGGAAACAGATGATCCTTTCATCTTGAATCCTCCTTGGTGTGCGCCCGACTATACACCAAGAGCAAGTCGAAATGAAGCCCCCTAATTGCTTTCGGGTAAATCTAGGACGCCCTCGTAAATCACTGCCATCGGCACGCTGCACTCCAACGAAGAAAACACGCATTCGGAATCCAGACCCATCACCTCGGTGAGCAGCCAACTTTCATCTTCGTTCCGAGTATGAATCTCGATTAGTGGACGGTCCTGCGAGATTAGCGCGTACTGCCGGATCGACGGCGTCGCGCGGTACTCATGCGACTTCGCCCCCCGGTCGTCCGCCGCCGTGCTCGGCGACAAAACCTCGGCTACGAATATCGGATTAGTCACCACGTTCGGCCGCCCTTCCATGGTCACCACCGGCCCGCGAAACACCATTACATCCGGGTACACAAACATCCTCTTGGAACCCGTCCGGAACATCAGGTTACTCCCCACTACCCGGCGCCCGCTTCTGCGCAATGCCAGCGCTAACTCGCCACAGAAGTTCACCCGCAGAAATGCATGTTCGACCGAACTGCCTTCCATCTCAGTAATCGCGCCGTCATAGTAAGAGTGTCTCGTCTCCGCCGTCTCCTCCGCATCCAAGAACTCATCCACAGAAATGGAAGGGATGTCCCGATCCGCCATGCTCTAATACTATTTGAAAACTCCATGCCTCTCGCCGCCGGACACCACCTGGGCCCCTACGAAATCCTCTCGCCCCTCGGCAAAGGCGGCATGGGTGAAGTGTACAAAGCGCGCGATACCCGCCTCGCCCGCGAAGTTGCCCTCAAAATCCTCCCTCCCGAATTCACCAACGATCGCCCCCGCCGCGACCGCTTCGAAACCGAAGCCAAAGCCGTCGCCGCCCTTAATCACCCAAACATCGTCGCCCTCCACGACATCGGCGAATCCGACGGCGTCGCCTTTACCATCTCCGAACTCATCGATGGCGACACCCTCCGCAACCTGCAACTGCCCCTCAAAAAAGCAATCGAAATAGCCGCCCAAATCGCCGACGGTCTGGCCGCTGCCCACGCCAAGGGCATCACCCACCGCGACCTGAAGCCCGATAACGTGATGCTGACCCGCGACGGCCGCGCCAAAATCCTCGATTTCGGTCTCGCTCAAATCACAGATAAGGCCGGAGACACTACCCAAACCGCAGCCGGCGCCGTGATGGGAACCGCCGCCTATATGTCCCCTGAGCAAGTTCGCGGCGAGCTACTCGACACGAGATCCGACATCTTCAGCTTTGGCGTACTGCTCTACGAGTTACTAACAAACAAGAAAGCCTTCGACGCCGACACACACGTCGAATCCATGAACGCCATCCTTAAAGAGGATCCACCCGAACTCCCCGGTACCATTCCCGCCCCCATCGGCGACCTGCTCCGCGCCTGTCTTGAAAAATCCAAAGACCAGCGCTTTCAATCGGCCAAAGACCTCGCCATTGCCCTCCGTGCGCTCAATAACCGGTCCTTGAATACTACCGAATCTCTCCCTCCGCTCAAGCCGGCGCGAAAGCGCGCCGCCTTCTGGATCGCCGCCGCCACGCTACTTCTCGGAGCCGCCGGGGGATTTCGTCTCTCTCAGTCATTCAACGACGAGTTCGAACCCCTCCGCATCACCCCGCTTACCTTCGGCCCGGCATCGAAGCGTAACCCCGCTTTCTCGCCTGATGGCCGTTCCATCGCCTATCAACAGAACTTCGAGGGCATCACCGAAATTGTCGTGCAAACGCCCGGCGCCACCAGGCCGGTCGTCCTCGCCCGCGGCGCCGGGATCGGTTTTCCGCAGTGGACCGCGGACGGCACGCGAGTCTGCTACATCGGTACCGGAGACCTTTGGTGCGTCGGCTCAGCCGGCGGAACGCCGCAGCGCGTCATTGAACGCATCGGCCCCGTTTTATCCATCGCGCGCGGCACTGGCGCCGCCTATTTCATCCGTACCGAAAAAGGGGTGTCAAAGATATTCGTCAGCGACCCGCTCGGCTCCGCCCCTCGGGCCTTGGACCATGCCGCCTTACCGGGCCTTTCAGGCCAAGTTTTCAGTGCGGCTGTCTCAGCGGATGGTACTCAGTTCGTGCTCTTGGCTCAAAGTGCGGCTTCCATAATCTCCCTCACGCCCGGAGGCCAAGGCCCTAGGCGGATCCACGGCGGAGTAATAGTCGGCGCGGCCAAGTGGCTCCCCGGAGGTCACGATCTCGCCATCGCGGAGTCCCGCGCCTCTCAGTCGGCCGGATCGCGGATCTTCACAATCGCGGCCCAGGGGCAGCATCGTCGCCTGGTGCTCTCCGATAGCGGCGCCATCATCTCCTTTGACGTGAGCCCGGATGGCAACCGGATCGCCTATTCGCACGGCCATCCGGATTGGAATCTCGTGGAGTACTCCATCACTGGGAAACGCCTGCGGGAACACGGGCCGGGCTTCCAGGGGAGATGGTCGCCTTCCGGCGACCGTATCGTTCTCAATTTACTGTCGCCAGCAGCCGTGGTAATCCGATCCGGCGCCGGAGTTGATACGCTCATTCGGAATGGCGAGGGCGTCGGAAGATTTTCGCCCGATGGTACCCGGGTCGCCGTAAACGGTTCCATCCCTCCCGCAACTTTCGTATACCCCGCCGCTGGTGGGCGGCCCGTGCCTGTCCACTCCGGCTCCGCCGGCAGTCCCTGTTGGTCCCCGGATGGAGAGTCGCTTTGGTTGAACGAAAAGGGCAGCGCTATTAAAGTCCCCAGCCAGGGCGGCCAAGCGGTCCCGGTCCTGGAAGGCTCGGTATTTGCCTGCTCCCCCGACGGCTCAGTCGCGTACGCCGCCGCCGGCGCCGTCAATCTACTTGCACCCGACGGAAAGACATCCAGGAAACTGACCGCGATTCGAGGCTTCCTTACGCAGGCTGCATTTGGCGATGGCGGCCGCGTCCTCTATCTGCTCCGCTCCAGTGGCCGCGCCATCGCCGTCATCGACACCCGCACCGCCGAAATCGGCCCCGATATCAATGTCGAAATCGCCCCTGCCGACAACATTATCGGAATGTCGCTCCATCCCGACGGCAAGCGCATGCTCCTCACTACCGGCAACGTCCGTTACAACATCTCCATCGCCGAAGGGTTCGCCCAGCCCGAAACCGGCTGGCGTAGCTGGTTCCGGCACTGGCGCATCCTGCCACCTCCGCCCGAACAGCCGGAACCCGAATAATCACCCCTCCAAAACGCCCTCGTAAATCGCCGCCATCGGGACGCTGCACCCGGCGGCGAAAACTCGCACTCACTCTCCAACCCGCTCACCTCACTAATCCGCCAGTACCCGTCCTCACCGCGCGTGTGTATCTCCACCAGCGGCTTATCCTGGCAGATCAGCGCATACTGCCGCAGCGTCGGGCTCAATCGATACTCGTGCGACTTCTCGCCCCGATCTCTGCCCTCCGTGATCGGTGACAATACTTCAACCAAAAACATCGGATTCGTAATCACATTCCGCCGTCCCGACATTCGTTCCACCGGTCCACAAACCACGGTGAGGTCCGGATAGGTGTACATCTCCTTCGACCCCGTTTGAAACATCACATCGCTGCCCACAACACCGTACCCCCTGCCCCGCAGCGCGTTGTTCAACTGAGAGCCCAAGTTCATCGCCAGCAGCGCATGCTCAAACGATCCCCCCGCCATCGGCGTCACGACGCCCGCATAATACATGTGCTTCGTCTCCGCCAGTTCCTCCTCGTCCAGGAACTCATCAACGGAAAGGAATGGAGGGATCGGGGCCGCCATAGTCCTATCCTATCCCCCGCCCCTGCGAATGATAAACTCCTCTGCCATGAGAACTCTGCTTCTTTTGTCCCTCCTGGCCGCCGCATCGAACGCTCAGGGCTGGAAAAATCTGTTCGATGGAAAGACCCTGAGCGGTTGGGATGCGCGCGCCACTTTTGCCGCGCCGTCCACCGGCGACTGGAAGGTGGAGGGCGGCTCGATAGTCTGCGGTGGCGCGACGCCGGGCTGGCTTTCTACGAAGGACAGCTTCAAGAACTTTCAGCTTCAACTCGAGTTTCGCGGCAACGCGTCGGTGAATAGCGGCGTATTTCTCCGTTCGCAGAAGGAAGGCGAGCCACACAAGACCGGCTACGAACTGCAGATTTGGGACATGCAGCCGGCCGGTTTTCTGACGGGCAGCCTTGTCGGGTCGGTAAAAGCTCAACCCACCAAGATCAAGGCGGACCAATGGAACAGTTTCGACATCGCCGCCAAGGGCGATCATTTCCTCGTAAAGCTGAATGGCCAAACAATTCTCGATGCGAAGGATTCCAAGCACGCTGAAGGAGTCATCGGCTTCCAATGCCAAGCCAATCAGCACATCGAATTCCGCAATATTCGCATCAAGGCGGAGAAGTAAGAGGGCATCACCTTGAGACTCTTACTGCTGTTGGCAATTCAGGTCTGCGCACTCAATGCCGAAGAATGGACCGTTCTGTTTGACGGGAAAACCCTTAACGGCTGGGAAGCTCGCGCCACTCATGCTCCGCCCTCGACGGGTGACTGGAAAGTGGAAAACGGCGCCATCCTCTGCGGCGGCGAGACACCCGGCTGGCTCGCCACGAAAACGGCCTTCAAAGACTTCCATCTCCAGCTTGAGTTTCGCGGCGCTGCCACGGTCGGTAGCGGCGTTTTCATTCGCTCGCAAGAAGAAGGCAATCCAAGTGTCACCGGCTACGAAGTTCAAATTGGGGACCTGCAGCGCGACGGATATCGCACCGGGAGCCTCGTCCGCTCGGTGAAAGCGCAGCCGACAAAGATCAAGGCGGATCAGTGGAATAACTTCGACATCACCGCCAAGGGAGATCATTTCCTGGTGAAACTCAATGACCAAGGCCTTCTCGATGCCAAGGATTCCAAGCACGCTGAAGGCGTCATCGGCTTCCAATGCCAGGCCAATCAACACATCGAGTTCCGAAACATTCGCATCAAGGCGGAGAAGTAGATGACCCGGCGCACGGCACTTCTAACCAGTCTGGCCGCCGCGGCCCAGCCCAAGACGCTGACCGCGGGCGAAATCGTTGAGCGGATCAAGAAAGCCGTTGCCGTGCCCTGGCGGGCGGAAACGGTCGACACGCTTAAAACAGGCGGTCCGGAGACACCAGTTACCGGCATCGCGACTACGTTCATGTCCACGCTCGATGTTCTGCAGCGTGCCGCGGCAAGCGGGAAGAACATGATCATCACGCATGAGCCGACCTTCTACGCACACGATGACAGCACCAGCGCCACGGCGTCCGATCCCACCGTGATCGCCAAGAAGCTCTTCATTGAGAAGAACCAGATCGTCGTGTTTCGATTCCACGATCACTGGCACATGCGGCGTCCGGACGGGATCCGCACCGGCATGCTCAACGAGCTTGGCTGGGAGAAGGGAGAGCCGAGGAACATTACGCTCAAGCAGCTTGCGCACGACATCAAGACGAAGCTCAATATCCGGGCCATTCGAGTGATTGGCGATCCCAATCTCGTGGTGAACAAGATCACGCTGAGCCCGGGTTATGCGAGCTTTCAAGGCTCGATCCGAGCGCTCAACAATTCCGACGTGCTGGTGATTGGCGAGGCGCGCGAATGGGAGGTTTACGAATACGTGCAGGACCAGATCGCATCGGGCGGCAAAAAGGCGCTTATTGTGCTCGGGCACGCTGTAAGCGAGGAAGGCGGCATGAAGGAGTGCGCCTCGTGGATGAAAACCTTCATAACGGAGGTTCCCATCGCCCATGTTCCGGCGGGCGAGCCGTTCTGGACGCTGTAATTTGTGATGCTTTACTTGATCAGGACCGCGTTGACGAAGCAGGCGAGATGCGTTGGCAAGTGCTGGCGTCTCTGGCGGCTCGAGCGTAAGGATTGTATATGAAGAAACTTGTAACCACGACATTGGCTGAAGTTCCCATGACAAGTGCAAGGAAGCGAAGGCTCGCGGCAATAGCCGCTCGGCCCGATTCGGAGATCGACTTTTCAGAAATTCCGGAATTGACTGAAAGTTTTTGGAAGAATGCCGTCAAAAATCCTTACTACCGTCCAGTGAAGCAGCAAGTAACCGTCCGGCTGGATGCCGACGTTGTGGCGTGGCTGAAGCACAAGGGCAGGGGATACCAGACACGACTAAACCAGGTGTTGCGGAAAGCAATGATCAGTGAGGCCCGCAACCGCGCCTGATCCGCGAGTTCGTTGATAAGATAGTAGTTTGAGCAGAAATTCCCCACGCATCCGTTCCACTACGGTGCTTGCCGTCCGCAGGAATGGCAAAGTAGTAATCGCAGCAGACGGACAAGTCACCCTCGGCAGCGAAGTTTTGAAAGCATCCGCCAAGAAGCTCCGCCGCCTCTATAACGGCAAAATCCTCTCCGGCTTTGCCGGCTCCACCGCGGACGCCTTTGCCCTCTTCGCCCGCTTTGAAACCAAGCTGGAACAGCACAACGGCAAGCTGGACCGCGCGGTGGTAGAGCTTGCCAAGGACTGGCGGACGGACCGGGTTCTTCGCCATTTGGAAGCGCTGCTATTGGTTGCCGATGTCGAAAAGACCTATATTCTTTCCGGCAATGGCGACGTGATCGAACCGGATGAACAGCTTACCGCGATCGGTTCCGGCGGGCCTTTCGCCAAAGCCGCGGCGCTGGCGCTCTACGAAAACACCGAGCTTTCCGCCCGTGAAATTGCCGAGAAAGCGATGACCATCGCCGGCAATATCTGTATTTACACCAATCTCAACGTAATCTTCGAGGAACTCGGTTAATGGTAATTTACCTGCCCTCCCCGTACGGTTCGGGCGCCGGGGAATCACCGCTCCTCGACGAACTTACTCCGCGCGAAATCGTAGTAGAACTCGACAAATATGTCATCGGCCAGGCCGAAGCCAAACGTGCCGTGGCCGTTGCTTTGCGCAACCGCATGCGCCGCCAACGGCTAGATCCGGATATGGCCGACGATGTGATGCCGAAGAACATCCTCATGATCGGCTCCACGGGCGTCGGGAAAACCGAAATAGCCCGGCGGCTGGCGAAACTGGCCAACTCGCCGTTCCTCAAAGTGGAAGCCAGCAAGTTCACCGAAGTGGGTTATGTCGGCCGCGACGTGGAGTCTATGATTCGCGATCTGGTCGACATCGCCATCGACATGATACGCGAGGAGAAGCTGGAGGAAGTGGAGGAGCGCGCCGAACATAACGCCGAAGAGCGGCTGCTCGATCTGCTGCTTCCGGCGGATGGTTCCGAGACGCGTTCGCGGGATCAATTGCGCGAGAAACTATTGGCCGGCAAGCTCGACGAACAGACCGTGGAGATCGACGTCAAGGATCGTATGCCGGCGTTTGAGTTTATCGCCGGACCGGGTCCGGGGCCCGGTCCGGGCGACGACATGGATATGTCCAATTTCAAGGACATCCTCCCGGCGCTATTCGGAGCCCGCACGCGGAAGCGCAAGTTGCCTGTGCCGGAAGCCCTCGATTATTTAATTCAGGAAGAGGAGCAGAAGCTGGTCGACATGGACCAGTTGACGCGCACGGCCATTGAACGCGTGGAGAAGAGCGGCATCGTCTTTCTGGATGAAATCGACAAAATTGCCGGGCGCGAGGGCGGACAGGGTCCCGACGTCAGCCGCGAGGGCGTGCAGCGCGACATCCTTCCGATCGTGGAAGGGACGACGGTCAATACCCGTCACGGCTTCGTCCGCACGGATCATATTCTGTTTATCGCCGCCGGAGCGTTCCACGTCTCCAAGCCGGCCGACCTGATTCCGGAACTGCAGGGCCGGTTTCCCATTCGCGTCGAGCTGAAGTCGCTCTCGCAGGACGATTTCATTCGCATCCTGCGCGAGCCGAAGAATGCGCTCATCAAGCAACACCAGGCGCTGCTGGAAACCGAAGGCATCAAGCTCACCTTCACCGACGATTCCATTCGCGAGATTGCGCGGTTCGCCGCTCAGGTGAATGAGTTGATGGAGAACATCGGCGCCCGCCGGCTGCACACGATTCTGGAAAAGGTGCTGGAGGAGATCAGCTTCGAAGGACCGGACCTCAAGAAGAAAAACGTAAAAATTGACGCCAAGTACGTCCAGCAGCGGTTGGCCGACATCGTCAAGGATCAGGATCTGAGCAAGTATATCCTGTGATGCGGTTCGTTTCGGTTGCGGGCGTCGCGGTGCTGGCCGTTTCGTGCGGCTATGTTGGCGACCCTCTGCCCCCGGCGCTCAATATTCCGCAACCTGTGCAGGACCTTCGCGCGCAGCAGGTGGAGGCGAAAGTCGACGCGGCCTTCACCATTCCGCCGAAAACCACCGAGAACCTCGCGATTACCGATCTCACCACCGTTGAAATTCGCGTTGGCCCCAGTCCCCAGGGCGCTTGGGACGTTCATGCCTGGGCCGCGGGCGCAAAGGCGATCGCAGTGCCGGCGGATAAGCCCGGACCGGTGGAGACGTCGTTCGACATTCGGGATTTCATCGGCCGGGAAGTAGTGATCGCCGTCCGGATGGCGAACAAGAAGGGACGCTCTTCGGCGTGGTCGAATCTGGTAAGCCTGCGGATTGAGACTCCGGTGGTGACGCCGACGGAGTTCATCGCCGATTCGGCCCCTAACGGCGCCGTTCTCACATGGAAGGGCTTTGCCGGCCCGGTAATCGTTTATCGCGACGGCTCCGCGGCCGGCGAGGGTTCCAACGGGCAGTTCAACGACCCCCGCGCGCTTCTCGGCAAGACGTACAGCTACGAGATCCAGGCCCGCGGCGAAAAGGCGCTCGGGCGCCGCAGCGAAGCCAAAACCGTCACCATCGAGGACCGGTTCCCGCCCGCCGCGCCTACCGGCCTCAATGTGGTTGCCGGCGCTGGAACGCTGGAGATTTCCTGGAACCCGAATCCCGAGGCGGACGTGCTGGGATATATTGTTCAGCGCGCCGCCGGCGATGGCGCTTTCAGCGTCGTCGCCAACCTGCTCGACGCTCCCGCGTTTACCGATCGGGACGTTCAACGGGGGACCCGCTACCGCTACAAGGTATCGGCCCTGGACCTGCGCAAGAACCAAAGCGTACTATCGCAAGAAGTGGAGATCATCGTACCTTGACCCGATTCGTTCGTTTTACCCTGGACCAACACGCTCCCCCGACATTGACCGATGCCGGCGGCGCCCGCTACGGCATTTTGGAGGATGGGCACATTCGTCCCGTCCGTTCGTTCTTCTCGCCGGAACCGGACGGCGCCGTAATCGCCTTGGAGCAGGCTAAGCTTCTCCCCGCCGCAAATCCCAGCAAAATTGTCTGCGTCGGCCGCAACTACGCCGAACACGCCAAGGAACTGGGCAACGAAGTTCCCACCGAGCCATTGATCTTTCTGAAGCCCCCGTCTTCCCTGGTGGCCGATGGCGATGAGGTGGTCTATCCGAAGCTCTCGCAGAACCTGCATTACGAAGGCGAACTGGGGCTGATTATCGGCAAACGCGCCAGGAACGTGAAGGCCGAAGAGTGGCGGGAATACGTCTGGGGCTACACTTGCGTCAACGACGTCACGGCGCGCGACCTGCAGAAGCGCGACGGGCAATGGACGCGCGGCAAAGGTTTCGATACGTTCTGCCCAACGGGACGCTGGGCGGTGCCGTTCGACGAAGTCGACTTCGACGGCCTTCGGGTGCAAACGTGGCTCGACGGCAAGTGCGTTCAGGACGCTCCGGTTTCGGACATGATTTTCCCTCCGGGTGCTATTCTGGCCTACGTCACCCAGTTTTTTACTCTCGAGCCCGGTGACCTTATCGCCACCGGCACGCCTCCGGGAGTGGGGCCTATGCAGATCGGAAGCGTTGTCCGCGTCGCGATACCCGGCGTGGGCCAGGTCGAAAACACCATCGCCGCTGAATGATAAAAGCTAAGCAAGACAAGTTTTAGGAGATAACCATGAGAATTTTTCTCGATACCGCGAACCTGGAAGAACTGAAAAAGGGCGCTGCCTGGGGCATCGTCGATGGCGTTACAACCAATCCCTCGCTGATTGCCAAAGAAGGAAAGCCGATCGAAGAGCAGGTCCGCGCCATCTGCGACATCGTGGACGGCGATATCAGCGCCGAAGTCGTTGCTACCGATTTCAAAGCGATGGTGGAGGAAGGCCGCAAGCTCTCCAAAATCCACAAGAACATTATTGTCAAGCTACCGCTGTTGCGCGACGGCGTTCAGGCCTGCAAACTGCTGGAAGGCGAAGGCATCCGCACGAACGTGACGCTTTGCTTCCAGGCGGCGCAGGGCCTGCTGGTGGCCAAGGCGGGTGCGTACATCATCAGCCCCTTCGTCGGCCGCATTGACGACATGGGCGCCGATGGAATGATCCTGATTAACGATCTGGTGCAGATCTACAAGAACTACGGCTTCAAGACACAGATTCTGGCCGCCAGCCTTCGTACTCCGAACCATGTGATCGCCGCCGCTAAGGCTGGCGCCCACATCGGTACGCTGCCGTTCAAAACGCTCGATGCGCTATTCAACCACCCTTTGACCGACAAGGGCCTGGATCAGTTCCTTAAGGACTACGCCAAAGTATTCGGCGCCAAATAGCGCTTGCCGACGATTTCCATAGCCGCGCCCGTCACTCTTGGCTTAGCCGCCACGGGCGCATTGGCTTGGTTGCTTGCACTTTACCTCCGGCGCTCCCGATCCCCGGAGGAGAGGGAGCGCCGGCGCCGTATCCGGCTCCACATCAATGGCCGCCTGACCGAAGTGACCATATATCAAGCCGATTCATCCGCCCTCCACTACGGTTATGAGATTGCCGGTGTCCTCTACGAAACTACGCAGGACATAACCGCGCTGGAACCCTATCTGCCCCGTCCGGCCGAGCAGCTTGTCGGCACGGCAGTTGCCAAATACGACCCCCATAACCCCGCCAACTCCATCCTGATTTGCGAACACTGGCGGGGCTTCAAAGAAAGGCAGAACTGAGTATGAAAAACCTACTTTTGACCCTCGTCGCCGTGGTGGCGCTTTCCGTGGGAACCGCGGAAGCGGCAGCCAAGAAGCCCACCACCGTCATGCACGTTGTGACCATCAAGTGGAAGGAAGGTACCACGCCGGAACAGATCGCCAGTGCGCTTAAGGGCGCCGAAACTGTGGCGAACACCTACAAGGGAATCACTCGCATCTGGACCAAGGCGCTGAAGGTGCAGGGCTCCGGGTACACCCACGCCATCGTAATGGAGTTCAAGAGCGAGCAGGCGTTGAAGGACTACACCGACAGCGCGGCGCAGAAGGAATGGTACAAGATTTACCTTCCCATCCGCGGCGAATCGACCACCCACGACATCACCAACTAAGAAGGGTCCCATGTCGGAGGCCAACATCTCCTGCATTGCGCCGTGCTTCATCGTCAAGGATGTTCCGGCAGCGCTGAAGTTCTATCGCGAGCGCTTCGGTTTCGAAGTGACGTTTCAAGGCCCCTCGGACGATGACATATTCTTTGGCATCGTCCAACGGGGCGGGGCCATGATCATGTTGAAGTCTATCGGCGTCGACCCGATACCAAACGCCACGCATGATATTGGGTGCGGAATTCTCCCCTGGGATGCGTATCTGCATGTTCCGGACCCCGATAAGCTCGCCGAGGAGTTCGCTGAGCGGGGGGTTGAGTTCGCCCTGCCGTTACAAAACAACAGCGATAATCTGCGGGGGTTCGAGGTCAAGGATTTGGATGGCTACCGCCTGTACTTTGGGCGGCCGCTTTGAACCGCGATCGATAACGAAAAGGATTGACGAGCTCCTTATTACGTGGCACGATATACTACGTGAAACGTAATAGTCATGTCTGATCCTTCCCTGCTCGTGCTCGCCAGCCTCGCCGACGGCGATAAACACGGCTACGCGATGATGGAAGACATCGAACGGTTCGCCGGTGTTCGCCTTGGTCCCGGGACGTTGTACGGCGCCATCACGCGTTTGGAGGCACGGGGGCATATCCAACCGGTGGATTCGGCGGATAAACGCCACCAGCCCTACCGCCTTACGGCTTCTGGCCGCGGATATCTGGCCGCCGAAACTGCCGCACTTTCTCGGATTGTTAAAACGGCCGCCGGCCGTCTGGAGTCCGTATGAGCCGGCTTGCCCGCTTCCTCGTTCGCCTCTACCCCTCGCGGTGGCGTAAACGCTACGAATTGGAATTGACAACACTCGTCGAAGACGCCGGCACACGGCCCTTCGACCTCCTCGATTTATTCACCGGGGCGCTCAAGATGCAATTCAGCTTCTGGAATCTCCCATTGGCGTTGACGCTTGCCGGACTGGCCATCTCAACCGCCGCGGTCGAATTCGTCCCCAAAACCTACGTTGCTGAAACAGGGATTCAGCTCTCTGCAGTGAATGCTGTCGAAGCCGTACAGCGGGCCCTGACCCGATCCGCTCTCCTCAAGATTATTCGCGACGAGGGTCTTTACAAAGCGGAATTCGCGCGGCTTCCAGTCGAAGACATTATCGAAATTTTCAAGCGGAATGTGCGAGTCTCCGCTGCTACTGCCGATGGCATCACGAAAGTCGCGTACCTCTATCCTGACGAAGCCACAGCCCGGCGCACCGTTATCCGTATCGCTGCCGCATTGGCCGAGCCCGGTCCCGTCACCTCGGGAGCGATCTTCCCCAACCGCAGAAACTTCATACTTACTGGCGCGATAGCCGGGCTAGTCATGGGGCTCGCTTTTGCCCGATTCCGCCGCCGAACCGCCTAAAAATCGCGCCGCGCAACCTCCAAAAAAATTGCGCGGCGCCGCGAGTTTTGCCTCGGGCTCATTGCGGTCCGTCGCTACGGCCCCGAAGGCAAAATTTGCAGGCGAAGCAATCGGAGCGTCCTTGCTCCGAATCTGCTTCACCGCCCGCCCGAGAGGCGAGCGGTTTTCCTCGCCTAGCGCATAAATCCTAAACCCGGATTCGTGAAGTTGCGCAGGTTGGGAAACACTGAATTCAGGTCTCCGCTTCCCAGGCCGAACCACGCGCCCATCGTAGCCGCGTATTGGTCCAGTGCACTGGTCGGGATCCATAGTCCCCGGCTTCCGGCATCGTCAGGGCCGCGCAAGACATGCACCGGAAAGGTTCCGAATGCCTCGCCGCCTTTCACCGAAGCGCCAAGCACAAAATGGTGGCTGCCCCAGGCATGATCCGATCCGTTGGAACTGGATGGATTCCCGGTGCGGCCGAACTCGCTTTCCGTAAACGTAGTTACTTCGTTGGCTAACTGCAGATCCGTCTCCAGCGACGTATAAAACGCCCCCAACGCCGCATCCAATTGGCCCAGCAAGTTATCGTGGGCCGGTAATTGGTCGCTGTGATTGTCAAACCCGCCCATGCCGCAGAAGAAAATTTGACGGTTCATTCCCAAGGCCTGGCGTACACGCATCACTGTCGCCACCTGTTGCAATTGGCGGCCCAAACTTGTTTGCGGGAACACGGTGGTCAAGGGCGCTCCCCCTGTTAGCGCTGCGTTGATTTCCTGCGCGCCTTTGACTGCGCTAGCCATAACGCCGCTTGCGGCGCCGATCATTTGCATGCCGGTATCGAAAGTGAGTAGCTGCTGCATGCCCGCTTCCCGCGCGTTCATTGCGTTGGAATCGCCAAAACGGCTCAATCCCAGCGCGGTTCCGGGGGTGAGGTTGATCGGTCTTGCGCTTACCCCCTGCAGCAGTGCAGCCGAGCCATTCACGGAAACCCCCATCGGGAAAGTCGACGAATTCGCCCCGGCAAGCAGGTCCGCCATCCGCCCGCCCCAGCCTGAACCTCCTGAAATGGTGGGATTTGCCGTCTGCCATTGTGAAGTCTGGTCAGAATGCGAGTAAAGATTACGTGGTAATGTTGCGCTATTCAAGTTTGCTTTAGTGGTCGGTTGGACCAGCGTCCCGACGTTAAATACTATCGCGGCTTTCTTCTGGTTATATAACCGTTGCAAATTGATTAATCGGGGGTGAAGGCCGTACGGCACCTGCCCTCCCCCTGCGGCTACGGGAAGCAGGGTATTAGAAGCAAGCGCGATATTCGGACGCATCGCCTGGTGTGCGGAATACCGCGCCGCATCCAGCGGGATTATCATGCTATTCGCGTCGTTGCCCGCGAAGACGAAGACCGAAACCAACACTTTGTAGTTCGGCGAACTCTGTGCCATCGCCGTCATCACGTCCCGGTAATTATTGCAGCCGCCAGGAACCGGCATAAACGTTTGCCTTACCCGGCTTAAGGAAGCCGGCTAAGGTGATGTTAGCGGCGCGTGCCAGATCAACCGAGAGGGTCGTTGGGGCTCCGATGGCGGCGACGAACGGGATGCCTGCCCGGGCCGATTTTTGAACAAGTTCAAATCCAGCGCGCCCACTGAGGAGGAGTCCGGTACGGTGCATCGGGACCAATTTCTCCCCGAGGGCCCAGCCGATCAATTTGTCCACGGCGTTATGCCGGCCGACATCTTCGCGCACGGCGAGCAGTTCCCCGCCCTCATTAAAAAGCGCCGCCGCATGGACTGCGCCGGTCTCTTGAAACTGCCCCTGCCGGGATTCGAGCAGCGCGGGCAATCCGGTGAGTGTCGCCCAATTCAGACGGAAACCCAGATCGGGCAACGGCTCCGTCGCCGGCAAGTTCGGCGAGCCGCAAAACCCGCAAGCGGCGGTTGCGGCACGGGGCCGGCCTAAATCCAAGTCGACGTGTTCGGCCAGGGACACTCGCACTTGACCGTTTTCCAGCGGCTCTACGGACAGGACGTCTTCGGCCGCGGCAATGCGTCCTTCGCTGAACAGCAGCCCGAGTACGAGTTCGGCGTCCTGACCCGGCGTTCGCAGGGTGATTCCCCATGGCGCGGTTCGCCGCTGGTCCTTGAAAGAATGCTCGATCAGGATTTCCAGCGGCGCTTCCTCCGCCAGCCAATCTTCATCGGGGCGCCTCCCGTTTGCCGTCCAGCGCTCCACCGGGACCCGCCGTGGCATTGCGCCCTACGCCCGAATCTTCTCGAGGAGGTCTACCGCCTTCTTGATATCGTCCACGTGCGCGAGTTTTGCCTGGTGCCGTTCATCCATATCCTGATCGAGCGAAATCTCGCGTTCAATGGTCAGGGCTCCGGTGTAGCCGATCGATTTCAATGTCTGCACAAATTCGGGAATGCCCACAGCGCCTTCACCCAATGGCATTTCGGTGCCCAGCGTGCCCGGCCTGCCTTTGTCGGGCCAGTTCCCGTCCTTGCAATGAACGGATACGACGTGGTGGCCCACCAATTTGAGCGCGGAGATCGGCTCGCTGGTTCCGTAGAGGATCAGGTTCGCGGGATCGAAGTTCAGCTTCAGATTGGGGCGGTTGACGTCTTCCAGAAAGTGCAGCAACGTTGCGGCCGGTTCCTGTCCGGTTTCGAGGGCAAAGATAATGCCCTTAGTTGCGGCGTAGTCGCAAATGCGGCGCACCATGTCGCGGACGGGGGCGTAGACCGGATCGGTGTGGTCCTCCGGAACGAAGCCGACGTGGCAGGCGAAAATGGGCACGCCAATCGCCGCCGTCATGTCGATTACTTCATACGTCCGCTTCTCACGGGCTGCCCTGGTGGCGGCCGGAATGAATCCTACTGTTTCCTGGACGGTGGGAGCGTCTGCATAGCTTTCGCCGTCGTAGGCGGCGAAGACGGCGGTGATGACAAAGTCTTCATCAGCGAGGGCCTTCTTGTATACGTCGCCGAGCCCGTTCAGATCTACCGCGCCGGTAAACCCAAGGTGCCCGCAGCGGAGGCCGAGCGACTTTACCGCACGGATCATCTTGAGGGGTTCGTGATCGCCCCAGAACATCAAACCGACTTCGAGTGGACGCAGTGTAGCCATGACCACACCAGTCTCTCAGCGGCCTAGAGAATGTGCAACTGGCGGCTTTCGAGCTTAAGAAGGAGTTCCTTTGTCGGGAGACCGCCGCCAAAGCCAGTCAGCTTGCCGTTACTGCCGATGACGCGGTGACAGGGAATGATGATGGGGATTGGGTTGGCCCCATTCGCGGCTCCGACGGCGCGAATGGCGGTGGGATTGTCAATCTGTTTGGCGATTGCCCCGTAGGTGGTTGTCTGACCGTATGGGATAGTGAGCAGGGCGCGCCAGACGCTCTGCTGGAACGGGGTGCCGGCGGGCGCCAGGGGTATTTCGAAATCCGTGAGCTTGCCGGCGAAGTAGGCTTTTAGCTGTTCGATGACGTCGACGAACGGCGCCCGGTCGGGGATCCAGGAGTCGTCCTGCTGCCCGTGGAAGTGGATAAACCGGAGCGCTCCCTGGTCCCCGGCGAGCACGAGCGGGCCGATCGGGGATTCCATGCGCCAGCAGGCGAGTTGGCGGGAAATCTGTTTCACTAAAGTACATTATGGCCTCTCTCTCCCGGCGCGCCCTGATGGCGTCGCTCGTTGCCAAAGGTGCCGCCCCCGTCCGGCAGATTACCAAGGGTCCCGGCTTTCACTGGTTCGGATACTACGACAAGCTGCAATTCGATCCTACCGGGCGCTATGTGCTTTCCAACGAAGTCAGCTTTGAGAGCCGTTCGCCGGTGGCGGGCGATTCGATCAAGGTTGGGATGGTCGATACGGGCGATAACGACCGCTGGATTCCGCTGGGTACGTCGAATGCCTGGAACTGGCAGCAGGGCTGTATGCTCCAGTGGGTGCCGGGCTCGAAGACCGATGTGCTTTGGAATGACCGTGTGGACGGCGAGTTTGTCTGCCACATCATAAACGTCAAGACTGGGAAGAAACGGACGATTCCGTCGCCGATTTACACCCTGAGCCCTGACGGCAAATGGGCCATCACGTGCGATTTCCGGCGATTGAACGATGTTCGCCCGGGATACGGTTATGCCGGCGTGCCGGATCCGAATGCCGCAAAGCTCATCCCGGACGATATCGGGATCTGGCGGGTAGATCTGGCCACGGGCAAGCGAAACCTGCTGATCAGCGTCGCCGACGCCGCGGCGATTCCATATCCGGGAGGCTATTCCAATGGCGCGAAGCATTGGTTCAATCACCTTCTGATTAGCCCGGACGGCGGCCGGTTCATCTTCCTGCACCGTTGGCGCGGCGACAAGGAGGGCAAGAGCTTTTCGACGCGCCTATTTACCGCGAATGCGCAGGGCAAGGACCTCTACATTACCGATCCTTACGGCAAGACATCCCACTTTGTGTGGCGGGACCCGGGCCATATTCTGGCGTGGGCTTGGCATCCCTCCAAGGGCGAGAAGTTCTATTTGTATAAGGACAAGACGGACCGCGTGGAAATTGTGGGGCCAGACGTGATGACGGTCAATGGCCACTGCACGTACCTGAACCGGGACAACAACCGATGGATTCTCAACGACACGTACCCGGATAAGGAACGGAACCAGAACGTCTACCTGTATGACGTCGAAAAGGGCGAGAGGCGGCCGCTCGGGAGTTTCCACGCGCCGCCGGAGTACACCGGGGAATGGCGCTGCGACACACATCCGCGGTCTAGCCCGGATGGGCGCAAGGTCGTTATCGACTCGGCGCATAACGGCGGCCGGCAGATGTATTTGATCGATATTGGCTAGGACGGCTTGGATTTGGCTTTGTCGATGGCGGCTTCGGCCTGGTCGGCGAGGTCCTTGATTTTCTCGCTTGCTTTGTCGACGTAAGGTTCGGCTTGGGCGGCAAGATCGCGGGCCTTGTCTTCGGCGACGTTGAGAGCTGCCTTGGCCAAGGTCTCGAGTTTCTCGGCGAGTTCCTTAGCGGACTCAGCGACATTCTGGGCAGCTTCTTTTACTTCTTCCTTCATGGCCCTGATTGTAACGGGTTCGTGGCACGCTGAATATAGCGCGTGATGGACGAGTATTCGAGTTCTTACAGGTTGTATCCGCTTTGGGCTGTTCTGGTGCTGACGATCCCTGTTGGACTTGGGGCATGGGGAGTCACGGCGGCCAGTTACGCCGACACGCTGGCCGGGACGCCGCTCTTCGCGCTTTTCGTCTACGGATTGGCGGTTGGATATGTCAATCGCGCTTGGGTCAAGGTGACCGCCGATGGAGTCACCACGGGCTTCGGGCCGCTCCCGTGCGGCGTCCAACCGGTTTGGGTGGCTCGCGAGGAGATTGCCAATATTTACGTGCGTTGGGTCGAAGCTGCGAATACGCCGCACTGGGCTGCGGGTATCGAACGCAGCGACGGGCAACGGATCGACCTGACCGACCCGCTCGCTTCGGCGGAGACTGTCCGGGAGACCGCACAAGAGATTGCCTTGGCCTTGGGATGGACGGAGCCGATCCAGATTACAAAGGGGGCGGCGAAGACACTCGCGATGCCATGGCTGCTGTGGAGCGGGCTGGTGATCTCGGCAACGGCTTGGGCTGTCCTGAAAAGCATCTGAAAACGATAGGATGTAGGCAGGAACTCTATGCCTCGCATCCGTCCACACTGGGCTTTGGCCGCAGGTCTGTCGTTGTTGGCGCAGCCGCGCGTCGACTTTGCTCGCGATATTCAGCCAATTCTCGTTGCCTCGTGCCAGGGCTGCCATGGCGAGAAGTCGCAGATGGGCCAGTTGCGTTTGGACTCGAAAGCCGCCGTGCTGCGCACTATTACGTCCGGCAGCCTCTACCAGCGCGTGGCCGGGACTTCGGACCAGGCGCGGATGCCGATGGGCGCGAAACCGTTGCCGGCTGAAAAAATCGAGCTGATCAAGCGCTGGATCGATGAAGGCGCCGAATGGCCGGACGCTATCGGGGCGAAGAGTGTTGAGATTCAGAAGCATTGGGCTTTTATTCCTCCTGTGAAGGCCTCGTTGCCGGCGGGCAAGGGCGCCATCGATTTCTTTGTGGAGGCCAAGCTCGACGCTGAGGGCCTGGCGCCTTCGCCGGAAGCGGATAGGATCACGCTGCTTCGCCGGCTGCATCTGGACATTACGGGCCTTCCGCCCACTCCCGCTGAAGTGGATGCGTTCCTTGCCGACAAGAGCCCAAAGGCATACGAGAAACAAGTGGACCGGTTGCTGGCTTCGCCCCACTATGGCGAGCGATGGGCGCGCCAATGGCTGGACGCGGCCCGCTATGCCGATAGCGACGGCTATGAAAAAGACAAGTCGCGCGAAGTCTGGTTCTGGCGCGATTGGGTGATCAACGCCCTGAATAAGGACATGGGTTACGACCAGTTCCTGACCGAGCAACTGGCCGGCGATTTACTGCCGAATGCGACGCAGGATCAACGCGTGGCTACCGGGTTTTTGCGGAACTCGATGATCAATGAAGAGGGTGGTATCGATCCGGAACAGTTCCGCATGGAAGCGATGTTTGACCGGATGGATGCGGTGGGGAAATCGATGCTGGGGATCACGATTCAGTGCGCCCAGTGCCACAACCATAAGTACGACCCCTTAACGCAGGAGGAATATTACAAGCTGTTCGCCTTCCTGAACAACTCGCACGAATCGAATGCGGCGGTCTACACACCTGCCGAACAGCAGAAGCGGGCGGAGATTTTCCGGCGCATTCGCGAGATTGAGCAGGATCTGCAGCACAAGATGCCGGATTGGCAGTCGCGAATGGCGGCGTGGGAGGCCGATGTCAAGGCGAAGCAGCCGCAGTGGGAAACGTTGAAGCCCGATATTGACGACATCGCAACGGGCGGCCAGAAATATTCGCAGATGGCGGACGGCTCGGTGCTGGCCGGCGGCTATGCACCCACCAAATTCAAGCCTCAGTTCACGCTGCGGACGAAGATGCGGAACATCCGGGCGGTGCGGCTGGAGCTGTTGAACGATCCCAACCTGCCGATGAGCGGACCGGGACGTTCTCTTTGGGGGACGGCGGCCTTGACAGAGTTCGAAGTTTCGGCGACCCCGGCGGGCGTGAAGGATGCCAAGCCGAAGAAGATTAAGATCGCCAGCGCGACGGCGGACGTGAATCCGCCGGAGACACAGATTGCGGGCGCGTTTTGGGATAAGACGGGCCGGCGCCGGGTGACCGGTCCTATCGCCTTTGCCATCGATGGAAATGAGGAGACGGCGTGGGGAACGGACAACGGACCGGGGCGGCGAAATCAGCCGCGCCAGGCGGTCTTCGTATTCGCCGAGCCGGTGGACTTCCCGGAAGGCACGGTGTTGGAGGTTTTCCTGTCCCAGCGCCATGGCGGTTGGAACAGCGACGACAACATGAACCACAACCTGGGCCGGTTCCGGTTGTCGATCACGGACGCCGATAGTGCGCAGGCCGATCCGCGGACGGCGAATCCGTTCTCCGTTTGGCGGACAACGGTGCCGGAATGGCGGCAGGCGAATGAGGAGATCGAACAGCTTTGGCGCGCTCATCCCGAGGGGACCACGCAATTGGTAATGAACGAGCGCGAGGAGACGCGGGAGACCCATCTGCTGATGCGCGGCGACTTCCTGAAGCCCGGCAAGACGGTACAAGCGGGCACTCCGGCGTTTCTGCACGCGGCTCCCTCCGGGGCCCCGGGCAACAGGCTGACTCTGGCTAAGTGGATGGTGGACCGCCAGTCGCCGACGGTGGCGCGGTCAATCGTGAACCGAGTCTGGCAGTCGTACTTCAGTACGGGCATTGTGGCCACGTCAGAGGACCTGGGCAAGCAGGCGGAGACGCCGTCGCATAAGGAACTGCTCGACTGGCTGGCCGTCGACTTGATGGACAACGGCTGGAGCCTGAAGAAGTTGCACAAGTCGATTGTGATGAGCAACACGTACCGGCAATCGTCGAAGGTCACTGACGAACTGTATGCGAAAGACCCGTACAACCGGCTGCTTGCCCGCGGGCCTCGATTCCGCGTTGACGCGGAGATTGTTCGCGATATCGCGCTGACGGCGAGCGGGTTGCTGAATGAGAAGGTTGGAGGTCCGAGCGTCTATCCGCCGGCGCCGGAGTTCCTGTTCCAGCCGCCGACGAGTTACGGTCCGAAGAACTGGTACGAAGCGAAGGGCGCGGACCGCTATCGGCGCGGGCTGTATACGTTCCGGTTCCGGAGCGTGCCCTATCCCATGTTGCAGGCATTCGATGCACCAAACGGGGACATGAGCTGCGTGCGGCGGAGCCGGTCGAATACGCCGCTGCAGGCGTTGACGACATTGAATGAACCGTTGTTCCTGGAGACGGCGCGGGCGCTGGCGTTGAAGACGGTGCGCGAGGGTGGTTCCAGCGATCGCGACCGGATGCGGTTCGCGTTCCGGCGCGTGTTGTCCCGGCCGCCATCGGAGAAGGAAGCCGACCTGATGCTGACGCTGTTGGCCAAACAAGTGGGCAAGAGCGGCGCCGACGCCTGGGAACTGGCCGCGGACGATCCGAAGCATCCGCCGGCGCTGCCGCCGGGCGTAACGCCGGGCCAGTTGGCTGGGTGGACCACGATCAGCCGAGTGCTATTAAACCTCGACGAAGCGATTACGAAAGAGTAAGTTATGCAGAACCAAGTTGCGCGCAGATGGTTTATCGAACAGTGCGGCGTGGGAATGGGTGCGCTGGCGCTGCCGTCGCTGCTGAGTGCGGCGGCGGACCCGATGGCTCCCAAGACCCCGCATCATGCGCCGAAGGCGAAGAACGTTATTTACCTGTTCATGGCCGGCGGACCGAGCCACATTGAGCTTTTCGATAACAAGCCGATGCTGGCCAAGTTCGATGGGACGCTGCCGCCGGCCGAATTGCTGAAAGGCTACCGGGCGGCGTTCATCAATCCAAATTCCAAGCTGCTGGGGCCTAAATTCAAATTCGCCAAGTATGGACAGACCGGCGCCGAAGTTTCCGAACTGCTGCCGCATACGGCGGGAATTGTTGACGATATTTGCATCGTGAAGTCGATGGTGAGCGATGCGTTCAACCATGCGCCGGCGCAGTTGATGATGAATACCGGCTCGATGCAGTTCGGGCGGCCGTCGTTCGGCGCTTGGTCCGTTTACGGGCTGGGGAATGAATCGAAGGACCTGCCAGCGTTCGTGGTGTTTTCGAGCGGCGCGAAGGGGCCGAGCGGGGGCAATTCGTGCTGGGGCTCGGGATTCCTGCCGACGGTGTATCAGGGTGTACAGTTCCGTAACTCGGGCGATCCGGTGTTGTATTTGTCCAATCCGCGCGGCGTGGATGCCGAGACGCAAAGGGAGTCGCTGGACGCGATTCAAGCGATGAACCGGGAACGGCTGCAAGTGACAGGGGACCCCGAGATTTCTACGCGGATCAATTCGTTTGAGATGGCGCACCGGATGCAGACGTCGGCTCCGGAGCTGATGGATCTATCGAAAGAATCGAAGGCCACGCTGGACATGTATGGCGTGGAGCCGGGCAAGCCGAGCTTCGCCTATAACTGTTTGCTGGCGCGGAGACTGGTGGAACGCGGCGTGCGATTCGTGCAGCTTTACCACGAGGCTTGGGATCAACACGGCGCGCTGGTGAGCGGGCTGAAGAAGAACTGCAAGGATACGGACCAGGCGGCTGCGGCACTGGTGAAGGATCTGAAGCAGCGCGGACTGCTGAAGGATACGCTGGTCATTTGGGGCGGCGAGTTCGGACGTACGCCAATGGTGCAAGGCGGCAGCGACGGGCGCGACCATCATCCGAACGCGTTCACGATGTGGATGGCGGGCGGAGGCGTGAAGCCGGGACTGGTGTTGGGCGAGTCGGATGAGTTGGGCTTCAACGTGGCCAAGGACAAGGTGCATGTCCATGATCTGCATGCGACGTGTTTGCACTTGCTGGGCTTCGACCATTTGAAGCTGACCTACCGGTTCCAGGGCCGGGACTTCCGGCTGACGGACGTTCACGGGAATGTTGTTCAGAAGATGCTGGCTTAGAGGCCCATTAATTCGTCCCATTCGAAAGCGTAGCCGAGGGCGCGCTTTACAGCGCCGCGCCGCGATCGTGAGAGCGTTCCGATCTTCTCGATTAGCGCCCCAATGGGAACCGGCCGGATATTTTCCATCGTGGCTACGCTGGTAGTTGGGAGCCCTTCCCCGCGCCCCAGGATCACCTCCGTGGGAAGCCCACGAATCTTGGTCGTGATTTCGGCGGCCGTCACCTTGTTCAGGTACTCGTAGGCTGCATCGCGCGACAGCAGCAGCACAGGTCGGCGTCCAGCGGGCAAAGGCAACGCAGCCCACCAGATCTCGTATTGTTTCATTCGTTGGTGGCCTTAGGATTCCATTCCAAGGGATCGTCCCAATCCCCGCCATCTTCCAAGACTTGCGGGTCCTTTAAGTACGAATCGCGAATGCGATCGAATTCGCTTTGGTGGAGGGCGGACTTGATCGCCCGACGAACAAATTCGGCTCGAGCGCGGTTGCGAGCCGGAGCGACCTGTTCCAGTTGAGCCATTGTTTCGTCGTCGAGTTGAACGAGGAAGCTCTTCATATAGATCAGTATATAGAAGCTCGCGTGGCGTAATGAGATTTTCCTCCTTCGCGGGAACATTGTGGCGCCTGCAACCGTTTGCTAGAAGTGTCGTCCGGTATGAGCACGACAGGAGGAAGAATGAAGCTGTTTTTGCTGGCTGCGCTGCCGGCCGCGCTATTCGCGCAGAATCTCGATGGCACTTGGCAGGGGGTTTTAGCGCCTCCGAATGCAAATCGTGAGATCCGCGTCGTCATCAAAATCGCCAAGAGCGAGAACGCCTATCAGGGCACGCTTTACAACTTGGAGCAAGGCGGTCGAGTCAATCTCGGAACCATCGCCCTGCAAGGCAATTCGGTAAAGATCGCCGCTCCCGGGCTAGGGGCAAACTACGAGGGGAAGATGGAAGGGGACGGGAATTCCATCACCGGCACGATGGCCGGCCTGGGGCCGAATCCGTTGCCGCTGGCGTTGACGCGGGCGACCCCGGCAACCGCATGGGAAATTCCGCCTCCGCCCGCCGCTCCCAAGCCGTTGACGCCGGGAACTAAGCTCGAATTCGAAGTGGCGACGATCAAACCATCGCCAGAGGGCCAGCAGGGGCAGGGGATTAATGTTAATGGCCGCCAGTTTCGTACTCGGAACACGAGCCTTGCCGAACTTCTCACTTTTGCATTTGGTCTCCACCGCAAACAGGTATCCGGCATGCCCGGCTGGGCCGAAAACGATCGCTTCGACATACAGGCTCCGATTCCCGGAGAAGGTTCGCCAAACGATGTTCAGCTCCGGACAATGATGCAGAATCTGATAAAAGACCGGTTTGGGCTCGTCCACCATTTGGAGAAGCGCGAACTCTCGGTCTATGTATTGAAACTGGGCAAGGGCGGAGCTGAGGGCGTGAAGATGGTGAAAAACGACAGCAAGGGGTCGCTGCCAGGATTTGGCTCCCAGGGGCTGGGGAGAATTCGAGTGCGTAACTCTGCAATGTCCGACTTCGCGAGCTTCCTGCAGTTCCGGATCCTCGACCGTCCGGTTCTGGATCAATCCGGACTCACGGATCGCTACGACTTCACGCTGGAATGGAAGCCGGACGAATTTCAATATCCGAATGCTCCGGCGTCTCAGCGGGGCAACGCTCCGGAAGGCGTCGAAGCCCGGCCGGATCTGTTTGCCGCATTCCAGGATCAGCTTGGGCTGAAGCTGGAGGCGACGAAGGCGCCAGCCGATGCGTTTGTGGTCGACAAGGTAGCCAAACCGTCAGAAAACTAAGCCTAAGGCGCTATTGAGTCAAAGGGCCGGACGAGGGAATTCCCTCGCCCGGCCCTTTGCCGTTTGTAATTGGAAAAAAATCAATCTATCCATCCTTGCCGTGAATCTTCACGGTGCCGCCCCCTGCCCAAAATTACCAGGGCACTGACGCGAAGCCACGGGAACAGTTAAACCTATGAAACCAAGCAAATTTGTTGATGTAACCGAACAGAAACGATTGAACGAAGCCCGTGAGGATGGAATTCCATGGAAGAAATGGGGGCCCTATCTTAGCGAGCGCCAATGGGGAACCGTCCGGGAAGACTATAGCGACGACGGCAACGCGTGGGACTACTTTTCGCACGAACAGTCCCGTTCCCGGGCCTATCGCTGGGGCGAAGACGGACTGGGCGGCATATGCGACAGCCAACAGCAGCTCTGCTTTGCATTGGCATTGTGGAACGAGAAGGATCCGATCCTGAAGGAACGGATGTTTGGCCTCACTAACAGTGAGGCCAACCACGGCGAGGACGTGAAGGAGTACTACTTTTACATCGACAGTACCCCGACCCACTCCTACATGAAGTATCTGTACAAGTATCCGCAGAGCGAATACCCCTATCGGGAACTGGTTGAAACGAACCGGGGCCGATCGCGGGAGGAGTTCGAATACGAACTGCTGGACACCGGTATCTTTAACGAAAACAAGTATTTCGATGTGTTTGTGGAGTATGCCAAAGAGAGTCCGGACGATATATTGATCCGCGTCACCGCGCACAATCGGGGGCCGTCAAACTCCCGGTTGCGGCTGCTGCCGACATTGTGGTTTCGCAACACATGGTCCTGGGGAGAAGGGCTACCTAAGCCAACCCTGCGAGAGATCGGACCGGGCGCTGTGGGAGTTTCGCACCACGAATTGGGCCAGTACACGCTGTATTGTGATGGAAAGCCGGAGTTGCTCTTTACCGAAAACGAAAGCAATGCCGGCCGGCTATGGGGCGTTGACAATCCCAGCCCCTATGTGAAGGACGCGTTTCATTCCTATGTCGTATCGGGGAATACCGCCGCGGTGAATCCGGACAAGACCGGTACTAAGGCCGCGGCCCACTATGTGCTCGATGTGCCCGCGGGCGGAAGCCAGAGCATCAATCTGCGGTTGACCGCCGGGGAGATGAAGGACGCCTTTACGGATTTCGAGAAGATATTTAAGACCCGTCAGGACGAGGCGGATGAGTTCTACACGAGGATTACGCCGCATGCTCTAAACGAGGACGAGCGGCGCGTTCACCGCCAGGCACTGGCGGGAATGTTGTGGAGCAAACAGTACTACTACTTTGACGTGGACAAGTGGCTCCAGGAACGGAACAAGCATCCGATGATCGATGCCAACGCATCCGGTTCCCGGAACATGGATTGGGCCCATATGTTGAATGCCGACGTCATTTCGATGCCGGACAAGTGGGAATATCCGTGGTATGCCGCATGGGACCTCGCATTCCATACGACGGCTCTGGCGTTAGTTGATTTTGACTTTGCCAAAGATCAACTACTGCTGATGCTGCGCAGCTTTTACTTCCATCCGAACGGCCAGATTCCCGCGTACGAATGGAATTTCAGCGACGTTAACCCTCCGGTGCATGCCTGGGCGACGCTCCACTTGTTCAAGACCGAACGAGGGCTCGGCCGGTCCGACCTTCGGTTCCTGGAAAAATCGTTCCAGGGATTGATGCAGAATTTTAACTGGTGGGTGAACCGCAAGGATCCCTCCGGGAAGAACGTGTTTGCAGGCGGGTTCCTTGGCCTGGATAACATCGGAGTATTTGACCGGAGCAGCGAACTCCCGACGGGCGGGTGCCTGGAACAGGCGGATGGAACGGCATGGATGGCGTTTTACTGCCAGAACATGCTGGAGATCTCGCTGATCCTCACCGATTACGACCCGATGTACGAGGACGTAGCCTTTACGTTTATCCGGCACTTCGCGCGAATCGCGTATGCAATGGACCGTCTGGGGACTCATGAAGATGAGATGTGGGATGAGGAGGACGGGTTTTTCTACGACCTGCTGCGATTCCCGGATGGCCATGCAACTCGCTTGAAGGTCCGGTCCCTGGTAGGGATGCTTCCGCTATGCGCCTCGACGGTGTTTCCCGGCGATGCCGCGGAGCGCCATCCGCGGCTCATGGAAATGATCGATAAATTCCGCAAACGCCACCCTCAAGTAATTGCTCATCTTGCTCCGCTGGATGGATCGTTCAAGGGCTTCAAGGAACGAAGACTGTTATCGCTGCTTAACAAAACCAAATTGGAAAAGGTCCTTCGGTACCTGTTGGATGAAAATGAGTTCCTGGGGCCGCACGGGATTCGTTCTATCTCGAAATACCACAAGGAAAATCCATTTGTGTTCTGGGTCGGCAGCCAGGAGTTCCGCGTAGAGTATTTGCCGGCTGAGTCCAATACCGCGATGTTCGGGGGGAACTCAAACTGGCGGGGTCCGGTTTGGATGCCGGTCAACGTTTTGATTGTCCGTGCCTTGCTGAACCTGTACCAGTTCTACGGGACGGATTTCAAGGTGGAATGTCCGACCGGTTCAGGCACCTATATGACGTTGTTCGAGGTGGCGCATGAGCTGCAGCGGCGGTTGGCAGGCACATTCCTTCGCAACAGTGAAGGCAAGCGACCGGTGTACGGAGGAACGGACAAGTTCCAGAACGACCCGCATTGGCGAGATCTGATCCTGTTCTACGAATACTTCCATGGCGATAACGGCGCCGGTCTCGGTGCAAGCCATCAGACGGGATGGACTGGAACGATTTCGGTATTGATGGATGTTTTCGGACGCGTCGATGCGGCTGATTTGCTGGACCTTGAGCATGCGCGCGTCTTCCATCGCGTCACGGAAGAGCAAGCCGGAGGGGAAGTACTACAAAAAAAGTGAACTCGTTCAAAGATAAATAACCGGTGCGCGGGAGTTGTCCCGGGCGCGATACGACAACTGAAGTGTTTAACGAAGACTCCCGTTGGCGGGAGCCTTTTTACGAGATGATCGTTACGGCGTTGCTCCTGTTGGCCGGGCTATCGCTGGTCATCTTCATGTTCGGAGCGGGAAGTCCGATGGCGAGCCTAATTCCCAGCGAGGATGTACGCCGGCCGATTACGGGATTCCTGTTTGGAGGTATCGGTTCACTGATCGCAATCTCCAAGGTGGGGAAGGTCAGCGGTGCCCATTTGAATCCCGTTGTGACTTTGGCCTTCCGGTTCTTCGGCAAACTCGATTTGAGGAAGACCCTCGAGCACATCGCTGCCCAGTTGGTTGGTTCGGTGGTGGGATGCGCGCCGCTGCTGCTATGGGGCGGGATGGGGAAGAGTATACATTTTGGCGCGACTGCGCCTGGTCCCGGCTACTCGGTTTCGACCGCGTTCTGGGGAGAGGTAATAACGACGTTCGCGATGTTGACGCTGCTCATTCTGTTCCTGGCGTTTCGGACAATCCGGACGTATACCCCGGCGATCTTCCCGCCTCTCTATTCGTTCATGGTCTGGGCGGAAGCGGTAATTTCCGGAACCAGTACAAATCCGGCGCGGAGCTTCGGTCCAGCGGTAATTTCCGGGCAGTGGAATGCATGGTGGATCTATTGGGCGGGACCGCTGCTGGCGGCAATTGCGGCTTGCCTGGTATGCAGCCTGCTGGCGAAGAAAATCGAAGTCGCTAAGATTTACCATTTCGATACCGAGAAGGATCGAATGTTCCGGCGGAGCGCCGCGGCTTGAGCCGGATATACTGGCGGTTGTGAGACTCGGAGTGGTCCTGATTGCCGGCCTCTTGGCGGGGGCGGATTGGCCGCAGTGGCGCGGCGCCGGAAGTCAGGGGCTTTCCATGGAAACCGGCCTGCCGGTGGAGTGGAGCGTCTCGAAGGGCTTGGCGTGGAAAGCGGACTTAGCGGGGACGGGGACGTCGTCACCGATTGTGACCGGAGAGCTGGTGATTGTGACTTCGCAAGCCGGGAGCTACGCGGGCGGGGATGGCAGCGATCCGCGTCTGGCAAGGGACGAGCGGGCACTGGCTCTACAGGAGCGCGCGATCTCCGTTCGTAATGCCCCCGAGGTCACGCTTGTTGTAGAGGCGTTCCGGCGAACGGACGGAAAGCGGGTTTGGGAGTATAAACTGGCGGCCACCGGCGACCGCCCGGAGACGCACGAGAAGCATAACCTGGCGACACCGACGCCTGTGACCGATGGCGAGTACGTATTTGCGTGGTTCGGGAATGGACAAGTGGTGGCGCTGGATTTGAATGGCAAGGAGGTATGGAAGCGGCATCTGGGTTCGTTCTTGAATCTGTGGGGCCACGGAAGTTCGCCGGCGCTGTATAAGGGACTGCTGTTGCTGCTCTGCGATCACCGTCCCGGAGCGTATCTGCTCGCATTGGACGCTAAGACCGGCGAAGTGCGGTGGAAAGCGGATCGCGGGAAAGGGCGAGTTTCGCATAGTACGCCGGTGGTGGTGCCTGGGGCGAAGGGAGACGAGTTGATCGTGAACTCGGACCAGCGGATCGATGCTTACTCGCCGCTTACCGGCGAGCTGTTGTGGTGGGCAGGCAGTGAGCGCCAAACGCCCATTCCGTCGGCTGTGTTTCATGAGGGAACGATTTACCTAAGCCGCGGATACCGGAACAGCGATATTTGGGCGCTGAAGGCGGGCGGTCGCGGGGATGTCGGCGCGACACATATGAAGTGGCGAATGCCGAATGGCGGATCGTATGTGCCGTCGATCCTGCAGTATCAGGGGCTGTTGTACATGACCAACGAAGTGGGTGTGGTGACGTGCGCGGACATGGAGACGGGCGCTGTAGTTTGGAAAGAGCGGTTGGGCGGAATCTTCTTTGCGTCACCCGTGGCGGGAGATGGAAAGGTCTACTTGCTGAGTGAAACGGGGGAGATGTTCGTGCTGCGGGCGGGGCGAAAGGCGGATATCCTGGCGAAGAACAAGCTGGAGGAGCGTTTTCTGGCGTCGCCAGCGATTGCGGGCGGGCGAATCTTTCTGCGCGGCGATGGAAATTTGTTTGCCGCGGGACGCTGACACGAAGCGTTCATGGACCGGTGGTAATATTCGGCCATGACTACTCAAGAGGTTGCGGATAAGCTCGTGGAGCTTTGCTCCCAAGGGAAATTCATGGATGCGGTGAAGTCACTGTACGCCGACGATGTTGTTAGCGTGGAGGCCATGGCGATGCCGGGCAACTCCCGCGAGGTTACGGGATTGCAAGCTGTGATCGGAAAAGGCGAAGCCTTTATGGCCGAACACGAAGTTCACGATTTGAAGGTAGAGGGGCCGCTGGCGGCCGGTTCGCATTTCTGCGTTCGATTCACACTGGACGTGACGGGTAAGTCCTCGGGACAGCGGATGGTGATGGATGAGTTGGGAGTCTACACCGTGAGGGACGGCAAAGTCGTGCGCGAAGAGTTCTTCTATTCGATGTAGGTTCTACGGCTGATAGATGACGCCGCTTGCTTCGAGGGAGTCCAGTGATTTCGGATCCAGTTTGAGGAGTCCGGCCAGCACTTCTCTGGTGTGCTGGCCAAGGAGCGGGGCCGGGACGGTTGGGGATTGAGCCGGTTTGATCGGCGGTCCGGGGACCTGGTGTTCGCCGGCGGTGGGATGGTTGAGTGCCGGGAACATGTTCCGGAACCGGCTTTGCGGGTGGTCGACAACTTCCTGGAAGTTGAGCACGAGGGAGCAGGGGACGCCGTTGGCTTGCAGGCGTTGAAGCCAGTGGGCGGCTGGCTGCCGTTCGAATACTTGGTTCAGACGGATGTCGAGGGCTCCTCGATTGGCGATTCGCAAGGCGTTGGACTGAAATTCCGGCAGATTGGGGAGTTCGAGGGCGCGGCGAAAAGCGGCCCAGAGCTTTTCGCTACCGGCGGCAATGGCAATGGGCCGGTCGGCGGTGTTGTAGACGCCGTACGGCACGACGGTGGGATAGCGGGTTCCCATAGTTCCAGGGACCTTATGATCGCCAAGAAAGCTGGCGTAGTTGGAACTCATGGCGGAGATCATGCTGTCGAACATGGAGATGTCGACGTATTGGCCATGGCCGGAGTTGTGGCGGGCGTTGAGGGCGGTGAGGATGCCGATGACCGCGAACATGCCGGCGGTGATATCGGATACACCATAACCGCACCGGGTCTGCTCACCGGCTTCGGTGCCGGTGATCGAGAGAAGGCCGCTGGAGGCCTGGACGACGAGGTCCATCGCGGGTTCGTCCCTGGAGGGCCCGTCATGGCCGTATCCGGAGATGGAGCAGTAGATGAGTCTGGGGTTGATATCGCGCAGCGTCTGGTAACCGAGGCCCAGACGGTCCATGGTGCCCGGCCGGAAGTTTTCCACGACAACGTCCATTTGCTCGGAAAGACGACGGCAAAGCTCGATACCTTCCGGACGTTTCAGATCGATGGAGATGCCGTATTTACCGCGGTTGAGGCCGAGGAAGAAGCTGGCTTGATCGCCGGCGAAGGGAGGCCCCCAGCCTCTGCCCATGTCACCGAGGTGCCGGGGTTCCAGCTTGTAGATTTCGGCACCGGAATCGGCCAGAAGAAGTGTGCAATACGGCCCGGCGAGCGCATGGGAGAAATCGAGAACCTTCAAGCCGGCGAGAGGTTGGGGCAAGCAACGAGTTTATTCGATCGGCCTCAAGTTTTGGCCATTGAAACTGCGGCGCGTTCGGCCATCCGATCCTTAAGATGATCGTAAGAACCGAGCAGAATCGTGGTCATACCCATCATTTCTCCCGTCTCCTCGATCAAGACCTCAAGGAAATAGACCGGAGAATTGAAGATCAGGAAGTTGGCCCAAGCCTCCGGACCGCATGCACTTCCCACCATGAGCGCCGCACCGCCGAAGAGACGTAGCGCCGGAGGTCCGGGCCATGGCCACCGCCGCCACACAACGATCGCGAGGACCGCAACCGGGATTGCCAGAAAGAAGAGGGGACCGGTATGTTCAAACGGCCCCTGCGCTTTGTTTTGCATCACTCTGGATGCGGATTCGTGAAAGGAAGCAGTCTCATCGAGAGAAAGAAGCAGTAGCGAACTGGCCGTTACTCCGGCCGTGTACCTTTCAAAGGTATTGCGTAGAAATTCGAACTGCAAAATCCAACAAATCGCCGATACCAGCAACATCGCGGACGAATACCACGAGAAGAGGTTGGCTTCACCATCCATGTCCAGCGATCTGAGCACCAGCGGGGAGATCGACGGGAAGAATCGTGTCGCAAGGTAGGTGGCGGCCAATACAAGATTCAGGTAATAGAGTCTAACAATCCAAACCCGATAATCCACTACATTACATTAACCGAGATTTGGGTTGCGGACCGGATGGGAACGATTTAATCTATAGCGGAACATCTCGAAAGGGTTTGGTCTTTCTATGAAATCGCTTCCGCGTTGGATATATTTCCCGATGGCGTTCCTTTTGCTGGCGGGCGGTGCCGCCGCGCAGGATTACCGGGCGAAACTCACGGGTGAGACGGTGGATGCGACCGGCGCGAAGATGGCCAAAGTTCGCGTGGAGCTGACAAACAAGGCCAGCCAGGCTCGATTCGTGACGGAGTCGAATGACGCCGGTATTTATCTGTTTCAGTTCCTGGATTCCGGCGTGTACCTTCTTTCCGCCTCGAGCGCGGGATTCAAGACGTTTGTGCAGGACGGTATCCGGCTGCAGGCAGGGCAGAGTACGGGCATTGAGATCCGTCTGCAGGTGGGTGACACGACGGAGCGAATCGAAGTGACGGCGGAGATAGCGGCGCTAGACACCGAATCGGCTTCGCGCGGGTTGCAGGTCAACAAGGTTCAGTTGCAGGAGCTTCCAATTCGCGGGCAGAATCCGCTGAACGTCGTGAACCTGCTGCCTGGGACCACGCAACGCGGCGCAGGTGTGTTCATGTCGCCATTCGCGAATAGCGCGAATGTGAACTTTGTCATTAGCGGCGGGAGCCCCTCTCAGAACGAGATGTTAGTCGACGGTGCCCCGAATACGGCGCGCACCAGCGGCGTGCAAAACAATATTGCGCTGATGCCTGTGCAGGAGTCGGTGGGAGAAGTGACCGTGGTGACGAATGCCTACGATGCATCGTACGGCCGCACTTCGGGGGGCGTGGTGAACTTCACGACACTCGGCGGGACCAACGACCACCATTTGACGTGGTGGGGCTATTTCCGGCGGAAAGCATGGAATGCTAATGCCTATCCGCTGAACGCGATCGGCAGCCCGCGCGCTGAGCAGTCGATTAACCAGATCGGCTTCCAAGCGGCGGGCCCGGTGGAGATTCCGAAGCTGCTGAAGAAGAACGGAAGGCATGCGTTGTTTTACCTGGGTTCGTACGAGAACTATAACGAGATGTTTCCGCAGCCGATCCGTCTGGCGGTTCCGACCGCGGAGATGAAGAACGGTGACTTCAGCCGGATGCGCAATGCTACCGGGGAACAGATTCGAATCTTCGATCCGTTGAATGCGCCGCTTGATTCCGCCGGAAATCCGGTCCGCGTTCCGTTTCCGAACAATCAGATTCCGTCGTCGCGATTCGATCCGGTGGCGGTGGCGGTTTCGAAATATTACCTACCGCCGAATGATCCGGGTCTTCCGAATCAGCGATACGCGGCAGGGAACTTCAGTTTGCCGCAGTTCTCATATCCGTTCCTCTTCTGGAACTGGAACAGCCGGATCGACTGGAAGATGGGCGACAACAATCGCATGTTCTTCCGCTATTCCTCGAACAAGCACACACAGGAAAGGACGCTGAACGGCATTCTCGGATCTCCGGGCGAGCAGGCTTACAACCCATTCCTGCGACGGAATCACGCCTTTATGGTCGACTGGGTTCGCGTGCTGAGTCCTTCGGCCACGCTGAATGTACGCGGCAACTATGCCCGCTATGTGGAAGGGAACGATGTGGTGGGCAATTTGAAGTTTGACTTGACTTCATTAGGACTTCCCGCCTCGCTACCGGGCCAGCTTTCTTATCCGGACTTTTTCGGCGTGTGGGCGCCTACCGGGTACGCGCAGTTGGGATTTAATCCCAATCTGGAGTACAACAACACGTACAGTTCGCAGATTAACCTGACCAAAGTGTGGGGCAGCCATACATTTAAGACGGGCATGGACCTGCGGCGTATTCATTTCCTGGCATCGTCGACAGCGGCGGCAAATCCCTTCCGTGTATTAACGAGCGCGGGCTTTACGCGGCAGACTTGGAATAATGCGGCGTCGGAAGTAAACAGCGGCGATGCGTACGCGTCGTTCCTGTTGGGCGCGGCGAGTGGCGGGTCGGCCGATTATGCGCTGCGGCCGTTCTTCCGTTCCTGGTACTTCGCTCCCTACTTCCAGGACGACTGGAAAATTACGCGGAAATTGACACTGAATTTAGGTTTGCGTTGGGATTACAACCCGACTGTGGACGAGAAGTATGACCGGCTGGTTACGGGCTTCGATCCGATGGCGCCGAGCCCCCTGGCGTCGAAAATTTCACCGCCGAACCTGGCGCTATATCCCGAGCTTCGCAATCTAAAGGGCGGGCTGCGGTTCGCCGGTGTCGACGGGAACCGCCGGGTTTCGACCGAGGCGAGCCTCACCACCTTTCAACCGCGCTTCGGGGCGGCCTACAAATTGAATGAAAAAACCGTGCTGCGCGGCGGCTATGGCATGTTTTATGCAAATTGGCCCATCAGCGACTACTCGCAGTCTCAGGGCTTCAGCACGACGACAGCGCTGGTGACTACGTTGGATGAGAGCCGGACACCACGGCCGAACACAATTAAGGATCCCTTCCCGTCAGGCGTGGCGAAACCGCTCGGCGCGGCGCTTGGGCTCAACACATTTGTGGGCTCCAACTTTCCTCATTGGAGCGCGGATGCGAAACTGCCTAAGGTGCACCAGTTCTCGTTCGGAATACAGCGGCGAATCACGCCGTCCTCTTCCCTGGAAGCGTCCTACGTGGGGAGCCGAACGCAGAACCTGATGACCAGCCGTCCGTACAACATCCAGTCTGACGACTTCATCAAGCAATGCGACCCATCGCGCGGTGGTAATCGAGCTTACTGCGATGCGTTGGTGCCCAATCCATTCTTCGGAATGTCCGAGTTCGCGGGCACCAGCCTTGGTGCGTCAGCGACCATCAGCCGGCTGCGCGCTACCAGGCCGTTCCCTCAGTTCGACGGCGACCTGACGCAGGTGGGCATGAGTGTAGGCCGAATGTGGTATGACTCGGCGCAGGTTGTCTATCGCCACATCTTCAGCCATGGACTGGCGCTGAACGCCAACTACACTTTCTCCAAACAGATCTCGGAAGAGGGTTATCTGAACAACTACTCAGGCATTCTGCAGCGTAGCCTGACGACGTTCGACCGGCCACAGGTTGTGAAGTTTTCCGCACACTACGAGCTGCCGATCGGCCGGGGCAAAAAGTTTGGCACCAACGCAAGCCGAACATTGAATGCCTTTATTGGCGGCTGGGACTTGAATGGGTTCTATACCGCGGCATCGGGCGAGCCGGCTGATCTGCCGGGCAACGCGATCATGTTGAAGAACCCGAAGATCCCCATCGACCGAAACCAAACGATCATCCGCGGTTGGAACCCCTGCGTGCTGCAGACGAATGCCGATAACTCGATCACGCCGACGCGGGCGAGTACGGTGCTCAACGGCTGCAGCGCCACGGACTTCTCGCAGTACACCTGGCTGGTTCCGCGGACGGAGATGCTGACCTACCGCACCAACCCGCTGCGCAGCGGGCAGATCCGTATGCCGGCGCAGTTCGTGGCGGACATTTCGGTGAACAAGACGGTGCAGATCACCGAGCGCCTGCGGGTGCAGTTCCGCGCGGAGGCCTTCAATGCCTTCAACCGGTTCAATGTGTTCTCGGTGCGGTACAACACGAATCCGCTGGATGCTAATGGCAACTTCGGCAGCTACCTGCCCAGCGATGCGGGCGCGTCTTCCGGCACGATGCGGGATTCGCCTCCGCGCTCTATCCAGTTGGCGTTGAAGGTGCTTTGGTAGCCGGGCGGGCATGCGGCGCGTCTTTCTGATTGCAGGGGCGGCGTTCGCGGGGCTGATCGCGGTGTCATCGCGCCGGGGCCGTGAAGAGGCGCCGGAGGAGGCCGTCGATGTCATGGAGTTCGATGCGCTCGGGCGTTCCGTTGGAACACGCACAGTCGCGACGGTGGTGAAATCAGCCTCTGAATGGAAGGCGATGCTAACGGCGCAGCAGTACTACGTCACCCGGCAGGCGAGCACCGACACACCATACACCGGCACTTTTCATGAGCTCCACACGGCGGGGCTGTACCGTTGCATTTGCTGCGGTACGGGGTTATTCCGTTCCGAGGAGAAGTTCGATTCGGGTACAGGGTGGCCGAGCTTCTGGGCGCCGGCGGACGAGCGGAATATCCGAAAGCGCAAAGACGTGAGTCTATTGCTGGAGCGGATCGAAGTAGCCTGCCGCCGGTGCGGCGCTCATCTTGGGCATGTGTTTCCGGATGGCCCGCCGCCAACGCATCTGCGATACTGCATCAATGAATCGTCGCTGCGGTTTGCGGCTTACGGTAAAAATTAGTCTATGGCGGCACTCCTGAAATCAAGCTGGCTGTTGTCTCTGGCGGTCGCCGGTGTGGCGGCGGCCCAGGAGATACCCGTTGCGCAGTTACCTGCCGGGAAGGTGCTGTTAGTGGCGCAGCCTCACCATGACGACCACACCACCGATTACGGCATGGGCGGCGTGATCGCGCGGTTCATGGAGAGCGGCTATAAGGGCTATTACATCCGGGGCTCCAACGATGAAAAAGATGGGTCGAACGGCTATGGGCGGAATGACATCATCAACTTGAAAGAGACCTGGGACGGGATTCGGATACTTGGCATGGAAGAAGCAGTGAGCCTGAATTGGCGCAACGACTTCATGAATCCGATTCCATTGAATGAGCTGCGGGAACAGCTCATTTTTCTGATCCGGAAGTACAAGCCGGATGTGGTGCTGGGCCACAATCCCTGGGAGCACTACCAGAAGAACCCGGATCACCGGAACGTGGGCCGGGCGCTGGTGGAGGCGTATTGGCTGGCTGGTTACGACACTGTTCATCCCGAGCATTTCAAGCTCGGCGTGAAGCCTCATGCCGCGGCCCATTTTTATGGAAAGGGCCGGCTGGACTGGGGGTTGGGGCAGATTTCGAATGTCGCCATCGAGCTGAACGAATCGCAGGTTCACAAGAAGGAACGGGCGATTGCGGCCCATCGGAACGTTTATCATAACCCCGGAATCAAGCGATCCACGCAGGCCCGGTTGGCGGCTGTTGGCAAGTATTTACCGGAGTTCGAAAAGGTCTCCGATGACGAGGCCTCCGATTTGAATCTGCATTGGTGGATGAATTGGAACTCGCGTGATATCGGGCGGAAGGCGGGCGTGAAGTATGCAGAGGACTTGTACCAAATGGACGAGTTTTATCATTTGCCGGGACTGAAGGCTTACATTGAGGCGAACGTGCAGAAGGGCCCGCAGCGATGAAGCGGCGCTGGTTCCTCTCCTCGTGCGGAGCCGCGTTGATGGGCGCGACCACGGCCAAATCGGTTCTTGTCGTTGCGTCTGACGCTGGGTGGCTGACATGCGCCGGCGGCACGGTGGCCAACAAGATTGGCGAGGGCGCGAGCGCGGTGCTGGTGCGTGTAGGGAACGACGAAAAGGAAGGCTGGGGGATAACACCGGAAGAGGCGGCGTTTCGCAACCGGACGGAGAGCGAGGCGGCGGCCAAGCTGCTGGGTATACAGGAAGTCGTCTCTTTCGGATATCGCAGCTCCGAGCTTCGGGACGTGCCGCACACTACGATGCGCGACCGGTTGATCTGGCTTATCCGTCATCACCGCCCGACGGTGCTGATTTTCCCCAATCCGCACACCGAGCACGACCGGAATCTGGACAGCTATTACGCCGGCGCGGCCGCCGAAGACGCCTGGTACTGCGCCCGCTATCAGAACTTTCTGCCTGCGCCGGGTCCGCAAGCCCTCCCGCCCTACGTTGTTCCAGAGGTCTACTATTACTCGCCGCCCCTTGATCCACGCAGGCGGGAGCCGGAGAGCACCGCTACCTTCGTTCCGCAGGCGGTGCAGGTCGATATCGCGGGTTCGTTTGCGAAGAAGTTGAAAGCGGCGCAGGCGATGCGGACGGTCAATCGGAGCATAGCGATGCGCTTGAAGCAGAGCCTGGAGACTAGCGGACGCCAATTGCCGTTGCTCAGTTCCTTGGATGAAGCCGCCATCGACAAATTGGCGGAGGAAAACTTGCGCGGACTGGCGCGGATTTGCGCGAAAGGCACCTCCTACGCAATGGCCGAAGAATTCCGCTATGCGGGGATAGAGTATGGGATTCCTTCGAAATACCGCCGCTAGCCGGCTGGCCTTACTGCTGCTTTGCGGCGCGGCTGCGATAGCGCAGCAGCCCGTCCGGAACATTGTCGTGATTACCGCTGGAGGTGGGGATTATCTAAAGGGCGCCGGCGGCACGCTGGCGAAGTTCATCGGGGAAGGCTACAAGGTCTACGTAATCCAGGCCGGGAACGATGAAAAGTACTCGATTGGCTTGGGCCCTGCGCAGACGAGGCTGGCAAATAACGCGGATTCCGAGCGGGCAGCGAAAACGCTTGGAGTAGCCGAGGTCATTAACCTGAACAACAAGACCGGCGAGTTGAGCCAGCTTTCGAGCAACGAGTTGCGGAACCAGATGTCGACCCTCATCCGTTTCTTTAAACCGCAGAAGCTGTTTATCCCCGATCCCTTCATTCACTACGAGCCCGAGTGGGATCAGTTCTGGACGGGGCGAGCCGCCGAAGAGACGAACTACACCAACAGTGCCGCATTTCTGGCGGAGTTGGTGCGCGTGGGCGTTGGCGGGCACGGCGTGCCCGAAACCTACTACTACTCCGCGCACAGGCCGTACCGGCCCGGCGAGGGCGGTCATAATGGCGCGCGGTTGGAGGCGGTGGACACGACGAAAACCTTCGACCGGAAAGTGGAAGCGTGCCTGCAATTGCGAACTTCGAACCGGACTAACGCTGAGCATGTCCGCCAGCGGCTGGAAGCGATGAACCGGCCCTCACCGTTGTTGCTTGACTTGAACGATGACGCGATCAACGGACTGGCGCGGGATTGGCTCGAAGAACTGGCGAGCGCCATCGGTTCAAAACACGGGTTCGCTCGCGCGGAGGAGTTCAACTATCATGGCTACGCTCCCGGCGAAAGGCCGCCCATCTCTCCCTGGATCATGGAGCGGGCCAGGCCGCTGCCGCCCAAGCCGTGAACGATCTATGCGCTTACTGATTCTCATTCCGGTATTCGTTGCGGCGGCTTCGGCGGAAACGCATCGTGTCGTTGCCGAGAGCTACCATCACACGTTTTCGGCCGCGCATCCGGTGCTGCTCAAAGTGAAACCGGGAGATACGATTGTCACAAAGACTGTCGATTCGGCGGGCTTTGATTTCAGCAACGTTCGGCGCACGAAGACGCATGGCAACCCGCTCACCGGGCCTTTTTACGTGGAAGGGGCGGAGCCGGGGGATACGTTGGTGGTGCGCCTTGACCGGCTAGCGCTGAACCGGCCGCACGGTTATACGGGCCGGGCGGTGGGGGTTAAGGATCTTGACGAAAAGTTGCAGGCGCCGATGCCAGATCCGGACGCGGTAGTAAAGGGCTACAACTATCTTGTGCCGTGGGTCATCGATCTGGAGAAAAAGACGGCGCGGCCGAAGGATTCGAAGGCTTCATTCGCGTTCCCAACGCGCCCGATGCTCGGCTGTATCGGCGTTGCGCCAGAGGGTGATTACTCGCCCCGGTCAGGACCGGCGGGATATTGGGGCGGTAATATCGACTACAACTGGATTCGCGAGGGGACCACGGTGCTGTTGCCGGTATTTCATAAAGGCGGGTTACTGTTTTTCGGCGATGGGCATGCGCTGCAGGGCGACGGAGAGGCGATTGGTTCGGGGGTGGAGACGTCGCTGGATGTGACCGTTACTGTCAGCTTGCGGAAGAAAACGGGGCTGGCGTCGCCCAGGGCGGAGACTCCGGATTTCCTGATCAGCATTGGCAGCAAACCGGATGGAAACCTCAACCAGACACTGGAGATCGCGCTGAAGGACATGCTGCGGTGGCTGATTGAGGAGAAACGAATGAAGCCGGCCGAAGCGCATCTGTTGATGGGCGCCGCGGCCTCGCTCGACTTGGTGACGCTGGGCGGTTCAACCGCCGTACGTGTTCCGCGGCGGGCTGTCGAAGGAAATTGACGCGCGAAGGTGTTAGCATTTATTCACGAACATGCGCGCGCTGCTACTGGTGTGTGCGTTCGCGGTTGGCCTGTCCGGAGCCGACCCGCGAGCGGTGTCTATGCACCCATTTACGGGGCAGCGCGGGAGTGTGTTCCAGGCCACGATTCGCGGCGCCAACCTCAAAGAAACCAAGGGCGTGTTCGCGGAATCGCCCGGTTTGCGAATGACGGTCGAGGGGGCGGGCAGCGATACACCGCCAAAGGCCAGAAATTCGCCGGATTTTGTCAAAGTCCGCGTGGAGACCGCCGCCGATTTTAAGCCGGGCCGGTACACCTTTCGATTGATTACGCCGAGCGGCGTGTCCAACTCGCTGCCGCTGCAGATCACCGATTCGGAGGTCCTGGCTGAACCACCGGGATCGCATGAGACGCCGGAAACTGCGGTGCCCGTCGCCGGAGCGCCGGCGCTGTACGTCGGAATGATCGGAAGTCGCGGGGAATCGGACTATTATTCTTTCGAAGCAAAAGCCGGAGAGACGATAACGTTCCAAGTTCTCTCGGGACTGCCTTCTATCGGCGCCGCGGGCGGGAACGCGAATGGCTTCGATCCATCGATTACGATCTACGAGGCCTCCGGTAGCTGGTTCGATTCAAAGCGCCTGCACCGGATTGCTTTCAACGACGAGCCGCTGTGGGTTTTGGGACGCCTGACGGACGCCTATATTAAGCAGACATTCCCGAGGGCCGGCCGGTACTTGTTGCGATTGGAAGCGTTTTCCGGACAGGGCGGGCCCGATTACAGCTATCAATTGCGTATCGATCGGGGCAGCGTCGATCCTGTGAAGCCTGCGGGAAAGGCGGACTGGGAAGAGCGGGTTTATTCGCGGCCATTGACCGCGAACCGTCTGAATGAGCTGGCGGCGCGCGGCGGACGGCCTTTGAATCAGAAGACCGTAGAGACTTACCGGACGATGGGAAAATTTGCATTGCCGGCTACGCTGGAAGGCACGATTGCGCTGGCGGGGGAGGCTCACCGCGCGAAGTTCCAAGTTGACGGGCCAATGGACATTGCGATCGAAGTGGAGACACCGGATTTGGCGCCGCCGTTGTTTAACCCGGTGGTTAGAGTGATTGACGCTAAGGGAGAGGAAGTATTCACGAACTTCTTCGCCGGGCGCGGGGCGTGCACCGGAGCGTTGAACAAAGGATTGACCGCGAAGACGATCTATCCGCTCCGCAACCCGGGTGAATACACGGTCGAGATACGGGAACTCACGGCGGACCTGGCAGAGGCGGGGTTCCGCTATCGGGTGCAAGTACGGCCGCAAGTGCCGCATCTGGGGAAAGTGGTTATTGAAGAGGACCATATCAATCTCGCGCCCGGCGGAGCGAAGACGGTGCGCGTGACCTTTGATCGGGAAGAGGATTACCGCGGCGCGGTAGCGGTGGCAGTAGAAGGCCTTCCCGAAGGCGTCTCGGCTCTGGCTGCCGCCGATTTTGAGCCGGACAAGGACCCGCCCCCGTTTCCGGGGAAGCGGGAGCGTTATACTCCTCGTACGGAGCGGACGGTTCTGGCATTTTCAGCCGCCGACGGAGCAGCGTTGATGGAAGCTCCAAAAGTGGCGCGCGTTACTGTGAGGCCGGTGGCGGATGGCAAGCCCGGCGCGGTGATCGCGAGTAAGAACATTCCAATAATGGTGGTGGCTAAGCCGTGAGATACATATTCTTGCTTCTGGCTTTAGTTGCCCCCGCGGCCCCCAAGTTGGTGAAGCTGCAAACGGTACCGGACACTGTGGAGCTCCGGGGCGCCAGGGCGGGGCAGCAGTTTTTGGCAATGGCAACATACGCGGACGGTACGCAGGCCGACGTTACGGACCAGGTGGCGTGGAGCGTTTCCAATCCGGGCATCGCACAGGTTAAAGGCGCTCGAGTGACGGCAGTGGCCGATGGCGCCGCTTCGGTGGAAGCTGCCTTAGATGGCGTAAAGGCACGATCGGCTTTGAAGATCAGCGGATCTGCGACGGCCAGGCCGTTTGCGTTTTCACGGGATATCGGCTCGATTCTGACCAAGCGCGGTTGTAACAGCTCGGCGTGCCATGGGGGAGTAAAAGGGCGCGGCGGATTGAAACTGTCGGCGAACGCTCTCTTCCCGAAGGACGACTTCGAGTGGATCACCAAGGGCGGGGCCTATCAGGTGCTGAGTGCGGAAGTTAAGGGTGAGCGGGTCCCCCGCATCGATTTGAAGAATCCCGAGAAGAGTCTGCTGTTGACCAAGCCGCTGATGACCGTGCCGCATGGCGGCGGGAAGCGGTTGGAACCGGATTCGGAAGACTACCGGACGATTCTCGAATGGGTACGCGGAGGCGCTTCATTCGGTGCTGACGGGAAGACGGCCGCCTTGACGGAATTGAACATTTTCCCGCCAATCACTGCGATTCCGGTGGACGGTAAGCAGCGGCTGCTAGTAACCGCGCGATTCTCCGATGGGCGCACGGAAGACTTCACGAACCAGGTGCTGTTTAGCTCGAATAACGGCGATGTGGCAACGGTTTCGGCCGATGGAACGGTGAAGGGCAAGGCGCTGGGCGAGACGGCGATCCTGATCCGCGCCGCCGGGCAGGTGGCCAGTGCCGGCGTGGGAGTCATTGGCCCCCCGCTGGCGCAATATCCTGCCGTTCCGCGCGCGAATTTTATTGACGAACACATGTTCGCGAAACTGAAGAAGCTGCATATCGTGCCTTCGGAATTGGCGGGCGACGCCGAATTTCTGCGGCGCGTTTGCCTGGATTTAACCGGTACGCTGCCGCCGCCGGAGCGGGTACGCGAGTTTGTCGCATTAAAAGACCCGCGGAAGCGAGAGAAAGTTGTCGACGCACTGATCGGCTCGCCGGAATTTATCGACTACTGGACGTTCCGGTTCTCAGACATTTTCCGCGTCGCGATTTTCGCGAATGGCTTGACACCGAAATTCAGCCAGAAGTATTGGGAGTGGATTCGGGCGAATGTGGCAACCAATCGGCCCTACGACGAAGTGGCCCGCGAGCGTCTGTCCGCGCAAGGGTACGGCGCGGCATCGCGGCACTTCATTCCGTATAACCAGATCGGGCCACCGGCGGACGTGATGGCCGAAGAAGTCCGCGTGTTCTTCGGGCGGCGCCTGGATTGTGCGCAGTGTCACAATCACCCGTACGAAAACTGGAGCCAGGATCAGTTCTGGGGAATGGCGGCGTTCTTCGGCCGGCTGTTCAAGGCCGGGCCGGTGGTCTTCGATCATCCGACGAACATGGATTGGAGTTCGAAGGACGTCGAGGGAAAGATCGAAGTGCTGCATCCGCGCACGAAAGCGCCGGTATCGCCGGTGCTGTTGGATTCCTCGCCATTGTCTTTGAAAGAAGATGGCAACCCGAGGAAAGAGTTGGCGCGTTGGATGACCGGGCATTCTTACTTCGCTGAGGCGTCGGTCAATCGGATCTGGGGGTACTTCTTCGGGCGCGGAATTGTGGATCCGGTCGACGACTTCCGCTCGACGAATCCGCCAACGCATCCGGAGCTCTTGAGCGCCCTTGCCGCCGACTTTAAAAAGAATGGCTACAACCTGCAAGCGTTGATGAAGACGATCGTGATGTCGCGAACCTACCAGCTAACCCATGCGACGAATGCCACCAACGCTGCTGATGTCACTAATTATTCCCATTCGCTTTCACGGGCAATCGACGGAGAAGTGCTGCTGGACGCCGTGGTCTCGGCAACCGGTGTACCGGAAACATTCGCGACCTCCGTGGTGGAGGGGGGAGCCGTCGGCCAGGCGCCGGCCAATACGCGCGCAATCAATTTGAAGGATCCTGACATGTACTTCTCTCGCTTCTTGGAGTTGTACGGGCGGCCGAACCGGGGGGCAATTCCCGAACGTTCCGGCAAGCCGAACCTGGGCCAGGCGCTGCATATGCTGGCCGGCGCGACGTACGTGGACCGGTTGAGCGCGCCGGGCAGCCGGCTTCGGGGGCTGCTGGACCGTGGAGCGACCGATGCGGCGATCATTGAAGAGTTCTATTGGACCGCATTCGCCCGGGGACTGGAGAAGGACGAGCTGGCGGAGTTAACGCAATTGGTTTCGCAGCGGGGTGACCGGGAAGCCGCGCTGCGTGAATTTGTTTGGGCGCTCATCAGCTCCCGGGAATTTGCGGAGAACCATTAATGGCACATCAATCACGCCGTGACTTTTTGCGGGCCGGGTCGCTCGGATTTTTGGGACTGGGACTGCCGGGGTATCTGTCGGCGGCGCCGGCGGCTTCGGCGAAAGTGAAGTCGGTGATTTTGTTCTGGCTGGAGGGCGGACCGAGTCACATCGACACTTGGGACCCGAAGACGAATAGCAACTTCAAGCCGATTTCTACGAACGTGCCGGGGATTCAGATCTCCGAGCTGCTGCCGAAGATGGCGAAGAAGATGGACAAGTTCGCCCTGATTCGATCGATGCATACGCGCGGGAACGACCATCCCCAGGCGACGCACTATGTGATCACGGGCCATGAGATCAATCCCGCGATGCAGTTCCCCAGCGTCGGTTCGATGTTGACGAAGGAACTGGGGCCGCGTAACGCCGTGCCGCCGCATGTGCTGGTGCCGAAGTGGAATAGCGGGCGCCAGTATGAGGACTATTTCCGCGCGGCGTTCCTGGGCGGCGACTACGATCCGATGTGCATCCCCGATCCGAGCAAGCCGGATTTTCAAGTCACCGATTTAAGCCTTCCGAAGACAGTCTCTCAGGCGTCCGTCGACAGCCGCAGCGCGTTCCTGAAAGCGGTGGACCGGCGGTATCGGGCGCTGAACGAGACAGCCGAACATACCGACATGGACGCGTTTTCAGCGCAGGCGATGAAGATGATAATGACGCCCGCGGTGAAGGATGCCTTCGATTTGTCGAAGGAGTCCGACAAGATGAAGGAGCGCTACGGGAAGGATTCGATTGGCCAAAGCTGTTTGCTGGCCCGCCGGCTTGTCGAAGCCGGAAGCGTGTTCGTGACAGCCGCCGGCTATCACGGTACTTCGTGGGATACCCACAGCGATAACGACAAGAGCCATCGCGACCGGTTGTGCCCGCCGCTCGACCGCACGCTGGTAACGCTCGTCGAGGATCTGGAAGAACGCGGGTTGCTGGATTCCACCCTTGTAATCGCGATGGGCGAATTTGGAAGGACTCCGAACATCAACCCGAACCTGGGCCGGGACCACTGGCCGAACTGCTGGTCGCTGGCGCTGGCCGGCGGGGGTATCAAGACCGGCCAAGCCATCGGCACTAGCGATGAAAAGGGCGCGAATGTCACCAGCCGCGTCGTTTCGATGGGGGATCTGTACGCTTCGGTTTATAAACTGATGGGCGTTGATTGGACGAAAGAGATCATGAGTCCGATCGGACGTCCGATCAAAATCGCGAACTCGCTCGAAGATAAAACCGGCGAGCCGATTCCGGAACTCTTCAGTTAGGCGTAGGCCGGATAGTCGGAGTAGCCTTTAGCGCCCGGGGTGAAGAAGGTAGACGAATCCGGTGTCGCGAGCTCCCAATCATTGCGGAAGCGTTCGACGAGGTCCGGATTGGAGATGTAGATAGATCCAAACGAGACGAGGTCGGCTTCTTTGAATTCGATGAGTTGTTCGGCGGATTGCCTCGTGAGCCCTGAGTTGAGAATCACGGTGCCAGGAAAGTTCGCGCGGATCGTTTGCCAAGCGGTGAATGAAGGCGCCTCCGGTTTCACGATGTGGAGCCAGGCGGCGTTCCGTTTGGCCAGTTCGGCGGCGAGCAGCGGGTAGGTAACGGCTGCGTCGGTATCGGCGATATCGTTAAAGGTCCCCGCTGGGCTTATCCGAACGCCGATACGGGAAGCGTCCCATGCCGCTGCCATAGCTTCGAAGACTTCTAAAACGAAGCGGATTCGCTTTTCGGGCGAGCCTCCGTATTCGTCGGTGCGCTGGTTCGAATTGGGGCTCAGGAATTGATTGGGCAGATAGCCGTTGGCCGCGTGGAGCTCGACGCCATCGAAACCGGCCTCCCGCGCGTTTCGCACGGCTTGGGCATAATCTTCGATGGTTTGGCGAATTTCGGCGGCGGTCAGTTCCTCAGGCTCGGGGAGGGGTAGCAGGCCCTTGGCGTCGGTCCACATCGTACCTTTGGCGGCGATGGGCGACGGGGCAAGGATGCGGGCCCCCGCGGGCTGGTTATCGGGGTGAGCAATCCGCCCAACGTGCATGATTTGAATGGCGATCCGGCCGCCCTTGGCGTGAACGGCGCCGGTCACCGTATGCCAGGCGGCTACTTGTTCGGGTGTATGAATAGATGGCGTTCGGGAGTAACCCAGGCCATCGGCGGAAGGCGCAACGCCTTCGGTGATGATCAGGCCAGCGGAAGCCCGCTGTGCATAGTACTCAGCGTGCAGCGCGTTGGGTGCGGCATTTTCAATGGCGCGCGATCGAGTCATCGGCGCCATTACCACTCGATTCGGGAGTTCGAGGGCGCCGGCGGCCGCTGGGGTGAATAAGGAACTCATAGTTTATGGATGCTCGGTCCAGATTTTTGGTCGCGCCGAAGTTTGCGCGGTGAAGCGACAAGCCCGGTGATAGAATTCAGCTTTGATTTGCGCCTTAACAACCAGAGATATATCTATTCGCCTAGCCTGATCAGCCATGCCAAAGACCACACACGACATGCGGCTTCTCGATTTCCTGACGCCGCTGGGCAAGGATGCCCTCCTCATCCGCTCCATTAGCGGCCGCGAGGCGATCTCTCAGCTCTATTCCTTTGAAATCGAAGCGTTCGCCGGGAACGACGATCCCGTCGACTTTGCCAAGCTCGTAGGCCAGCCGGTGATGGCAAGCGTGGCGCTCAAAAACGACGAATATCGGTACTTTCATGGCATCGTCAAATCGATCGCCCGGGGCGGCCGCAGTTTCACCGCAACCTCATACCGCATGGAGGTCGTTCCCGTCCTCTGGCTGCTCACGCAGCGCACCCAGTGCCGGATTTTCCAGCAGATTTCCGTTCCGGACATTTTGAAGAAGGTCCTGAAGGATGTCGAGACCGATTTCGAAATCGCCGGCACTTTCGAGCCGCGTGATTACTGCGTTCAGTACCGCGAGACCGATTTCGCTTTTGCTTCGCGAGTCATGGAGGAAGAAGGGATTTACTACTTTTTCCGGCATCGCGAAGACGGCCACACCATGGTCATCGCCAACACGCCGCAGAGTCATGAGGACCTGCCCTGCGACAACAAGCTGTGTTTTGACGAAGAGCGCGGCGGCTTCGAAACTACCGACGAAATCATCTATAGCTGGGAGAAGCAGCAGAATCTCAAGCCCGGAAAAGTGACTCTTTGGGATCACAGTTTCGAGTTGCCGCACAAAAGCCTGGATGCCCAGGAGATGGTCGACGAGGATCTCCAGGTTGGCGAAATTACGCACAAACTGAAGATTGCGGGGAACGATAAGCTCGAACTGTTCGACTTCCCCGGCGGTTACGCCCAGCGTTTTGATGGAATCGCCCCCGGCGGGTCTGAACGCTCCGGCGACCTCCAGAAGATCTACGAGGACAATCAGCGGACAACGAAGATCCGCATGCAGCAGGAGACGGTGGGAGCGATCCAGATTACCGCCCACACCGATACCCTGCACATTCTCCCGGGCTACAAGTTCGAACTCGATCGCCATTACAGTGACAACGACACGTATGTCGTCACGTCTTCGTCCGTCGCGATTCCCCAGCGCGGCGCCTATTTCGGCGACGCACCGGACGAGGTCGGGCCGCCGCCGGAGATCGCCTTTAGCTGCATCCCGCTAGCTGTGCCGTTTGTGCCGCATCGAGTCACCCCCCGGCCTACGATTTACGGCACGCAAACGGCAGTTGTCACTGGTCCGGCGGGCGAGGAGATCTTCACTGACAAGTACGGCCGCGTAAAGGTTCACTTCCATTGGGATCGCGAAGGCCAGCAGGACGATACGTCCTCCTGCTGGATCCGCGTCGCCAGTCCCTGGGCCGGAAAGCAATGGGGGGCTGTCCACATTCCCCGAATAGGCCAGGAAGTAATAGTCGCGTTTGAGGAAGGCGACCCGGATCAGCCTATCATCGTCGGCAGTGTCTACAACGCCGATCAGATGCCCCCGCACGAACTGCCGGCGAACAAGACGCAGACCGGCATCAAAAGTCGTTCCACGCCCGGCGCAGGATCCCAAAATCTGAATGAGATCCGGTTTGAGGATAAGATCGGCAGCGAACATATCTTCATTCACGGCGAGAAGGACATCCATGTTCGCTGTAAGAAATCGCACTTCGAGAACATCGGAGTGGATTTCAATCTGACCGTCGGCGGCGCATCCCGGCGACACGTTAAAGGAAAAGACAGCGTTAAGATAGACGGCGATCAGGCGACCCTAATCGGCGGGATGGAGACGATCGACGCGGGATCAGACATCGGTATCGGTTCCGGCACACAGATTGCCCTTGACGCCCCCCAAATCTCGGCCTGCACTGACGACCTTTTGTTGCTCAGTAGCGATGGCGCTGTTCATGTCAATGCCGGCGAGAAAGTGATTATCGAAGCGACCGGTCAGATCAGCCTGGTGGTGGGCGGAAACTTCATCGATATCGGACCGTCCGGCATAGCCATCAAGGGTTCCATGGTCCTGATCAATTCGGGCGGCGCCCCCGGTAACGCGCCGAATTTCAAAGATTGCTCCTCGGCGTCGGTGGACCCTCCGGAGATCGCACTCAAACCGGGTGAGACTAAGGCCACTGCAAACCCTGCGGGAGGCGGCGGGGGTGGCGGAGCCGGCGAGAACACACACGACGAAAACGCTGAAGAAAACAAGGACAAGACGCATTACATTGAAGTGGAGCTCAAGGACGACGCCGGTACTCCGGTTGTCGGCGAACCCTGCGAGATTACGCTGCCCGACGGCAAGAAAGTAACCCGCTCCACTGATAAAAACGGCCTAATTCGCGTAAACAAGATCGACGCCGGGAACTGCAAGATCCGCTGGACACAGCTTGATCAGGATGCAATCTCAAAACAGTAAACGGAGAATTCGATGCCAGTATCCATTGATGAAATCGTAGTGCAGGTCGTTCAGCCGGGAGACAGTATTCCGAGCATCGCGCACGATTCCGGTCACTTTTGGGAAACGTTATGGAATCACGGCGATAATGCCGAGTTAAAGGCCAAACGAAAAAATCCCAACATCCTCGCTCCCGGCGACGAAGTGACAGTGCCCCCGATCCGTGTCAAGGATTTCGATGGAGCTACGGACACGCGGCACTCCTTCAAGCGCAAGGGCATTCCGGCGAAGCTCAAAATGCAACTCTTCCTTCTCGGCGAGCCGCGGCGCAATGAGCCATACACACTGATCCTCGACGACGAGATCATTCGCGGGACCACGGATGGCGATGGCAATCTGGAGCACTACATCAAGCCCAATGCAAAGGGCGGCGTCCTGAAGCTCAACGGCGGCAAAGAAGAGTACCCCGTTCGCGTGGGCCACTTAAATCCCATCGACATCATTTCCGGCGTCAAACAGCGGCTGAACAATCTCGGCTATTATTGCGGCGACGAAAGCGACGACCTCACCGATCAGTTCAAGGAAGCGCTCGTACAGTTTCAGGGCGAGCAGAAGCTGAAACAGACCGGGGAAATCGACGACGCCACGCGCAGCAAACTCGAATCTCTGCATACATAAGGGGCCAACATGCTAGGTGCAGTATCAGGGGCAATGGATGCCGCCAGCGGACTGCTGGGCGGTCAAGCGGCTGGCGCGGCCGCCGGGAATGCCGATCTCAAATTCTATCGGGGAGAAAACCTGGGCGCGCTGGAACAGTCGCTCGCGGGAGCGCAGGCCCCCGAAGACCGCCGTCCCATCGATGCCGGCGCCACGATCGAGTTCATCCACATCGGCCACGTCCATCTCGATACGTCCAAGAACTTTCATCACGATGCGAAGAAAGACGACATTGTTGAGACCTTTCCCAACAACGCTAAGCTTCGCGGTTTTCAGTTTCGCGCCGCACTACATCGGGAAGCCGTCCTTCTGTCGGGGATGATGACCGGCTGCCAGTCCGTTTTGGACGCGCTGGAAAAATCGAAAGGCGGGCTGGGCCAGGCGGTTGGGATGGCGGCGGACATGCTGGGCGCGGGCGGCGCGGGCGCGGCGGCTCCCACGGCCGGCGAAGTCAATGCCTTTGGCAATGCCGTGAAGACAGCGATCGCGAAAGTGAATACGGCCAGCGCGACGTATAAGGATCTTCACCAGGCCGGCATCGACTTGCAGCAGGCCCGCTGCAACTACCGGAAATTTCAGCAGCGCCTGATCACGCCACCCGCCAATGATCCCACCGGCGGACTGTTGGGCAAGATGCCCGTTCTGGGACCGGCCATCCCGCCCGCGGTCGCCGATATTTTGAATTTTGTGACTGGGCTTGCTTTTAAGCCCATGGAGGTTTATCAGCATTTCTATGTGCGGATCGCGATGGATTTGGAGCCCGCCATCGAAAAGACCGTGCGCCGCTATACGGTGGCGGCGCTGCAAGGACCCGTGACGCCGGCATTCTACCTTTGGTACCCGGCTCCTCCAACTCCGCCGCCGGGCGCGGGCGGTTCCGGCGGTGGATCCGGAACCGGAACCGGTATCGGATTCCTGGATGACGCAAAGAAACGGCTGGACGAGCTCAAGTCGAAAATTGACGGCTACGGGAAAACGATTCGCGACTTTGTCGAACCCGATCCCGATCAACCGCCCGCCCCCGGGGATCCTTACCTTCAACAAGCTTTCCAAATCGTTCCGCCCCCGATGCCTGCAAATGCACAGGGCCCGCTGCCACCAAAAGAACTCGCCGGGCTCGTTTTGAACGGGTTCAAAGCCGGGTTGGGGGTCAACAGCCTGCCTGGTTTCATTGAGCGGATCATTACCGAAATCACCACAGTCAACAATGAATTCCTGCGCGAAGTCTACAAGAAGCTGATGGAACGGCCCGCCGTCCAGCCAATCAACGAACTGGAAGTCTACGAAGCGGCGCGCATGCGGATTCTGGAGCGGCTCGTGAACATCGTCATGGAGAACGTCCAGTTCCTCCAGTCCGCGAAGGACTTCGGCATCAATGTGCAAGGCACCAACGTGCAGCCGGGCCAGGCGTTGCTCGACAAAGGTCTGGAAGAGCTCAATCAGCAGGTCCTCCGCCGGTTGAACGTGGCATTGGAACTGACGATGGGTGAGTTGGTCGACAAACTGGAAGGCATTCGCCAGCAATGCGAAACGGCCAACGCACTGGCTTTCGAAGCTTATCTGGGCGCGTTTCCCTGGCTGTTGGCGCTCAATTTCCGGAACACATTCATGCCCGTTTGGCAGCTCATCATGGACAATACCTTCGGCCGGATCTCCGGACCGATAGGCGACGTGATGCGGCAGGCGCGCGATGCGATGAATACCGCAAAATCCAAAGTGGATGATGCCCGCACCGTCGCCATGCGCATGCAGCGAATCAAGGATCGGGCTACCAACGAAGGGCTCCAGGCCGGCTCCGGCGGGCAGAATCTCACCGGTTACCGGGACGACATGGCGGCTCAACTGCCGCCCGATAAGGTACAGCCCAAGCCGCCGACAATCCCCTTTTTCCCGTTCGCAGCGCGAATTGTCCAGTCCGACGCGATACGTGTGACCAAGACCGAGTACGATAACGTGAAGGGATCTCACAAGTGGGATCTCGCGGGGGATTCCTTGCAGGCATAAGATCCCCGATTCCGCGTTAAGCAGAAGAGGTTATCGTATGGCGAAATTTACTCAGGAATCCAGACTCCTGGAGTTGACAACACCCATAGGCAAAGACAAGCTATTGATCCGCTCAATCGATGGGATGGAGGGCATTTCCCAGCTCTTCAGCTTTCGCGTTGAATGTTTTGCCGCCAACGATGAGGTCATAGATTTTTCGAAGATTGTAGGCCAGCCGATCTGTGTCCGGGTCATCCTTGACGCTGTCGATCCCAACGCCCCCAAGCGGTACTTTCACGGTGTCGCCCAGACAATTACTCGAGGCGCGCAGGGTTACTCGAACACGTCTTTCAATATTCAAGCCGTCCCGTTTTTTTGGCTTCTGACGCGCACGACGCAGAGCCGCATCTTTCAGCAGAAGTCCGTTCCCGACATCCTCAAAGCCGTCCTGGTGGGATTCTCCGTAACCTTCGAACTCCAGGGGACGTACGAGCCCCGCGACTACTGTGCCCAGTACCGCGAGTCCGATTTTGATTTTGCTTCGCGCCTGATGGAAGAAGAGGGGATGTTCTACTTCTTCAAACACGAAGAGTCTAACCATGTCATGGTAGTGGCTGACACGCCCACCTCGCACAAGGAACTTCCCCACAGCCCGAAGCTTTACTATGACCCGGACGTGGCTGGCGTGGAAGACGTCGTCATAGTCTACGCTTGGGAAAAGTCGCAAACGCTTCGGTCCGGGAAAACCACGCTTTGGGATCATTCCTTTGAGCTTCCCCACAAGTCGCTCGAAGCACAGGATCTGATTGTCGAAACCGTTCAGGTTGGCGATATCACCCATAAGCTGAAGCTGGGCGGCAACGACAAGATGGAGCTGTACGACTACCCCGGCGGCTACGCCGAAAGGTTCGACGGCGTGAATCCGAGCGGCGGCGCGCAGGCGGCCGACCTCCAGAAGATTTTTGAAGACAACAAGCGGACCACTAAGATCCGGATGCAGCAGGAAGCGGTCAATTCCCTCAACATCACCGGATATACCGCCTATCTTGGAATAACGCCCGGATTCAAATTCACGCTGGACCGGCACTTTGAGGACAACGATTCTTACGTTCTGACCCGGTCCCACTTCTCCATTCCGCAGATGGGCGGATATGCGGGCGACGATAACATGGATGCGCCGCCGCCGGAAATCGTCTTCAGTTGCATTCCGGTCGCCCTTCCGTTCCGCCCCCAGCGGGTCACCGCCAAGCCGGTCGTCTACGGTACGCAGACGGCGGTAGTGGTTGGGCCCAGCGGAGAGGATATCTATACTGACAAGTACGGGCGCGTGAAGATCCAGATGCTCTGGGATCGCTCCGCGCCCTACGACTCTTCGAGTTCATGCTGGTGCCGCTGCGCATTCCCTTGGGCTGGTAAGAACTTCGGCTTCATCTCTATTCCCCGAATCGGGCACGAAGTCGTTGTGGCCTATGAAGAAGGCGATCCGGATCAACCGATCATCGTCGGCAGCGTCTATAACGCCGATATGATGCCTCCCTGGACGCTGCCCGACAACAAAACCCAGTCCGGCTACCAGACGCGCACGGAAAAGGGCGGTAACGATAACCTGAACGTTCTTCAGTTCGAAGACAAGAAAGGCTCGGAGTTCGTCTTCCTGCACGCCGAAAAAGACTACCATACGCGTGTCAAGAACGACTCGTACAGCAACTATGGCCGCGATGTCTATCAGTATATTGAGCGCAATCTGATTGAAGAGATAAAAAACGAAGTTCACCGGGTGATTAAGAACTCGCTCTACGAAGAAATCAGCTCGAATGTGCAAAGAAAGATTGGCGGGAATGAGCAGCGAAGTATTACAGGAACATTCACCCGCGAGGTGACAGGAAAAGTTTCGGACACTTTCAAGGCTGACCATTCGGAACAGACGACCGGGAAGTGGAGCGTCAAAGCTCAGGAAATCGCCTTTGAGGCTGAGAACTCCATTTCATTGAAAGTTGGCGGGAGTCACGTGATAATCACGTCTTCTCTAGTAGGTGTGCAAGGTTCCTCTTCGGTGGCGGTCAAAGGCGGAACGGTGGAACTCAACACCAGCCCGCCTCCGTCGGGGAAATCCGCCTCGGCGCCGGCGGCCTGCAAAGTACCGCCGCCCAAGGCGAAGAAAGACGCCATGTTGCCCGGTCAGACCGGAGACAAGAAGTATACCGGCGGCAGTTCCTCGAGTGCGCCGGCGCACCCGATGCCACCCACCGGCACGCCGTCGCCAGCGAGCAAAGTCGCCAAAGACACCAAAGGGGAGAAGCCGCCGGAAAATCACTTCATCGAGATTGAGCTTACCGACGAAGATAATCTTCCCGTTCCCGGTGAGTACTTCGAAGTCATCACCCCGGAAGGCACCAGCGCGACCGGTACGACGGACACTAAAGGCTTTGCCCGCGTTGACGGCATCCAGCCCGGCACAGCCACAGTCCGATTCCCGAACCGCGACAAGACGGTAGTCGAGTAAACACACATGCCCACAAAAGTAACTGCGAAAAGCGGCAACTGCCTCTGCGGCATAGCGGTCGATGCCGGTTTCCTGAACTGCGAACCGCTCCGGGCTCTTCCCGAAAACGCGGATTTCCTGAAGCGCGATCTAAAGGACGGCGACGAAGTGGCTGTGCCGGATAAGGAAGTGGAGGATTTTCCGAAGCCGATTGACACCAAACACACCTTCAAGTTGAAGAGCAGCCCGCCCTTCAGTATTCGCTTCGTTCACGGCTCGCCAGACCTGCCTTACCGGGATGACACCGAGACGACGACGCTGCACGTGTCCAATTTCGTCAGCAACAAAGGGGGCACGACTGGAATAACGGCGTTCCCGGCCGGGTATGGATACCATGCAGACGGGCATGCCGATCCCGACACGTTCAAGGTCGAGGTTTGGGATCCGGCTGCCGGGGGATCCGTCAACGTGAAACTGGAGGCGCTCAAGCCTACCTATACCGCCGATAAGGGGACCGGAAAGCTTTCGGTAACGTCTTACACGCCCTACACCGAGGCCGGACGGAAGATTGACGCCTTGGTCTGCAACGTCGTCAGCGACACGACCAGCAATACGTATCGCTCGAAGTATATGCGACTGGTCGTCGACGATCAGGATCAGGCCGCTATTGCCGATCAGTCGTTGCTGGTCACCGATGAAGCCGACGGTCTGGGTGCCGGCCTCGCGGCCGACAACGATACGGTGGAGATTCTGGACCAGATGGTCCAGGCAACCTATACAATCGACCGCTGTCCGGGCACGCCCAAGTGCAAGGTGACCAAGGTCGTGGACATCGGCGGCTCCGAACGGCAGCGCGTGAGACTGCACTTTTATGCGTTTCGCAAGGACGTCGGCGTGGATACAATGCCCACGGGCATCACAGCCAACGATATGGAGCAACATCTCCGCCGCCGGACCTTCAAGTGGTATCGGCGCGTCTACGCTCAGGCGGATCTTGCTCCGAAAATTGAGAGTATCAATGTCATCGATCCCCCCGCGGAGAACATGTTCTGTCTCTCGCACAGCCACGGGCGGCCAGTGACCGCCGTCACCGGCTCCGTTTCAACTTGGCTGGCGCGGCAGTCCTGGCTTACGCGGCAGATCGCGGGCGCGATGACAACCATTGCGACGATGGAGTTCCGAATCAAGACCGCCACGCGGGATATCCCCGTGACGATCGTCTTTTCCGGCGGAGAAACGCCGCTGGAGGCGGGTAACTTCATCGCGGCGAACCTTCCGGCGGGCTTCAAGGGGGAAGCGAACAAAACTACCCTGGTCAAGGGTACGCCCAATCCGGCGTGCGATGTCGTGATCACCGCCGACAACGATGAGCGGATCACGCTACTGGATGTTGTGTTGTCCACCGGCATCGGCATGACCGTGGATGTTCCCCGTGTCGATTTGATGAACGTCAACGACTCCGATGCCGCCGTCGATCTTTCCGCCTCGTTCCTGAGCGCCGATATGAAGCGAATCCTGCGCGCTGTTCCCGTAACCGACGATGCCATGTACTGTGTTGTTGTCGGGCAGTTCCTCGGCCGGTCCCTCCGCGGGCAGGCTTTCCTGCCGTGCCTCGCCTACAACGAGCCGGAGCGGTCGGACCTTCCATTCCGCTCCTCCACCATCATGGCGTACACCTCCAGTAGCGGTGCGGTGTTGGACAACGGCAATAATCTTCCGTTCACCTCCCCGCATGAGTCTACGCATACCCTTTGCGATCTGATTCACACGAAACCGGGGGCAAACCATAACCGCACCGAACTTATGGGGACCGGGACGTCCGTGGCGAACGCAGTCGGCGCCACCAAGCGTATTTGCGGCGGCCCGTACCTGGTCGCCATGTCACAGAACGGAAGCACGGGAGCGAAGATTTTGAATGTGGAAATGGTCTCCACATTGCGTGATGGCGCCGCCGCGAAAATGGAGGCCTGGTAAAAATAATGGCAAGATTCCCTATTCCCATCACGCTCGCGCGCTGGACCAGCCGCAGTGCTGCCGAAGGATTGGAGCGCTTCGTCTTTGGGCCTCGATTCGCCGGGCGCCGCGCCCCCAGAGGAATTGACCCGGAGTACGTCTCGTATTGGATTCGGGAAAACGTCAAACCAGACTGCGCGCCGCCCGCTATGATGCGCGTAGTCGACCTACTGCGGTTCTACGAACGCAAGGACGTTCTGGATCACACCAGCCGTTTCCTGAACCGGAATGAGAGCGACGAGCGATCGTTTCGCCGGGCGATGTATGTGCTGCAGGCTATCGGCGAAGTAGGAACGCTGGAGCAGTGCAACTTCGCGGTTCGCTACTTCAACGAGTATCTGCTGCCACAGCCGATCGCCATGGAGTTCTTCAGCCTTGTCTTGGAGACGGCGGAAGCGCTCTATCTTGCGGTCGATTACGCCGCCATCGGGCGGCGGTTGCAGGCCGCGATCGATACCGCCGGCAAAGCCCCTGACTTGGAGGGCAGCGGCGGCCTGAACTGGCGTAAATACTCCGACTACAACCGGAACAACTACCCGAACGGCTCCCGCCTGGTGGAGGCGAAACGCCTTCTGATCCGCGCCCAACCCGACCAGCAGCTTCCGGAACTGATGTTCATCTATATGGGCGAATCTCCCTTCGCCAGTCCCTCCATGGAAGTCTGGGCCGGCCGGCTGATCCGCGATTACGCCAGCAAATCGGAAGAGACGCAGGCGGTGGTTCTGGGTACGTTCGGGCAAATCATAAATGGCGCCCTGAACAGCAAGGTGCCGAAGGCTCAAAAGGATTTCATGATCCATCGCGCCGGTCAGGGAATTATCTATTTACAAGGAGATCTCTCGTTTCCTCAGGAGGCGGCCTACGACGCCATTGAGAACGGTCCTGCAAACTTCTTGTGGGATGATCCCGGCACACCTATCTAGATGTCACAACCTCTAACACATTCGAACACTTACCTATTTATTGCAATGAGTAATTTCTATGCCAACGATTGTCACAGCAAAGGATGGAGACTGCCTCTGCGGTATCGCTAGCGATTTCGGCTTCTTCAATTGCCAGCCCATCCGGGACCTGGCGGAGAATGCTGCCGTCCTTAACCGCGAACTGGTAGCCGGTGACCAAATCACCGTGCCCGATCTTGCCGTCGAGGACCACTCCCGCGCCGTAGACTCCCGGCACAAATTCAAACTACGAACGTCGCCGCCAGTCAATATCCGCTTCGTTCATGGCTCTCCCAATCTCCCCTATCGCGACGACGCCACCGTTCCGGTCCTGAACGTCTCAAATTTTGTGACCAACCTGGGCGGCTCGACCGGGCTCCGCCCCTTCCCTACCGGATTCGGTTTTAACGACGATGGACATCAGGACCCGGATACCTTCAAGGTGGAGGTCTGGGACCCGGCGGCCGGCGGGTCGGTGAACGTCAAACTGGAAGCGCTGAAGCCGATATATGCGAAGGACCCCGTTACCGGCGTGATGACGGTGACAAGCTTCGTCGACTTCGGCGACCCGCGGCGCCGGATCGACGCCCTGGTGTGCAACGTCGTCAGCGCCGCAACCAGCAACACCTACCGCTCCAAATACATGCGTTTGGTTGTCGACGAAAGCGACCGGGATGAACCAAGCGTGGCAGGCCAAGTGCTCTTTGTGAGCGATATGGCCGATGGCCTGGGTACCGGATTGCCCGGGGATAACGATACAGTGGAGATCCTCGACCAGACCGTGCGGGCCATTTATGAAGTACAGCGGTGCCCGGCGAATCCGAAGTGCCGCGTCTCGGTGGTGGCGCCCATCGGCGGGTCGGAGCGCAAGCGCATCCGGTTGCACTATCACATCTTTCGGGATGCGCCCGGTTCGGCCAATATGGCGCCCGGGCTCACGCTGGATACCGTCAAGCAACACCTTCGCTTCCGGACCTTCAAGTGGTACCGCCGCGTGCTCTCCCAAGCGAATATCAGTCCGAAATTGGAAGCCATCGACATCCATGAGCCGCCGCAGGAGAACATGATCTGTCTCTCCCACGGCCATGGGAATACAGCGGTCGCCGGTTCGAATCTCACATTCGACGTGGCAACGCCGACGGTGGCGGCCACACGGGTAACGGTGGCGCTGCAGAATGGCGAGACGCCGCTGCAAGTGGGGAATCGCGTTGCGGCCGCGCTGCCGGCGGGTTTTTCTTCCTCCGCCGATACCACGCCTTTGGCATTGGGGCGGACGAACAAAGCCTGTGATGTGCTGATAACGGCCAATAACGGGGAACGGGTCACCATCACGAATGCGACAATTCCGCCCGCTGGCGGGATGACCGTCGATACGCCGCGCCCGGTCAGCACGTCGGTCAACTCGCGCCCGACCGATGGCTCTCTCTCCTTTCTCACAACAGAGATCAAGCGCTACTTCCGAATGGTTAACGTCACCGACGAAGCGCTCCATTGCATTCTGATCCGGGCGTTCGCGGCCGACACTCCGTTCGGACGCGCGTTCATGCACAACTTCAGCATCGACCCCGCTTTCCAGCCGGACCTTCCTTTCCGCTCTGCGACCATCATGGGCTACACGGCCGCTTCCGGGGGAATACTGGACAATCGCAACGACTTCTCAACGGTTGCTCAACACGAGTCGACCCATATTCTCGCGGACCTGATCCACACCGTGACGGGATCGCCAAATGCGACGAATCAACTGATGCACCCGTTTGTACAGCACGACAATACCATCGATATGCCGAAGCGGCTGAACGGCGGGCCGTTCACCGTCGCGCTCGAGCAAAACCGCGCGGTGGGAGGGCCAATAACACTCAACGTCATTCTGGCCGACCGAATCCGGACGATCGGCGATCCCAAAATGGAAGGCTGGTAATCGATATGGCGGCGTTTCCCATTCCGATCACGCTGGTTCGCTGGACGAGCAAGGATGCCGATCAGCGCCTCCACAAGTTTGTCTTTGGCGGGATGTATGCCGGCGACCGAGCGCCGCGGGGAATAGACCCGGAATTTGTTTCGCATTGGATTCTGCAGAACATCAATGCGAATACCGGCGCCATGGCGATCGCGCATGTTCTGGACCTGCTGCGCTTTTATGAGCGGACCGATGTCTTGCAGCACCTCAGCCGGCTGTTGACGCGCAACGAGTCGAACTTGCAGGCGTTGTCTCGAAGCCTTCATGTCGTGCAGTGCATCGGCGAGATCGGCACGGTGGAGCAGGGGCGGGCAGTTTCGACGTACTTCGAACAGTATCTGCTGCCGCGGCCGGAGGCGATGGACGCTTTCCTGCTCGTGCTGGATACGGCCGATTCTCTTGCGGCTACGGTGGATGTCGCCAACGTAGGCCGGCGCCTCAATGCGGCGATTGACGCCGCGTCGAAAGTAGAGGGGATTGACGGACCCGCCGGCATTCCATTCCGAAAGTACAACGACTACGCCCACAACAACTATGCGGTAGTACAGCGGAATATCGAGGCCAAGCGCCGGTTGTCTGGGTTAACCCCGTCGCAGCGGCTGCAGGAACTGGTGGTCATCTACCTGGGAGAATCGCCGATGTCGGTCCCCCAGATGGAAATCTTCGCGGCGCGGTTAATCCGGGCCTACGCGCGCGACGATGGGAGGGACGCGGTTTATGCGGCGTTCGGCCAGGTGATCGACATTACGGCAAAGAGTGAGTTGCCCAAGCCGCGCAAGGACTTTCTGATTCATCGAGCGGGCCAAGCGATCGTGTATCTCCAGGGCAAGTTGACCTTTCCGCAGGAAGCAGCATTTGACGCGGTGGAGTCCGGGCCGCCGAGTTTTCTTTGGGACGACATTGGTTAGAGGAACCCTTTGATGCCAACAAAAGTCACAGCACGCGAGGGCGACTGTCTCTGCGGTATCGCCAGCGACTTCGGATTCGCCGAGTGCAATCCGCTCCGCGAACTGGCCGAAAACGCCTCTCTACTGGGTCGCGAACTTAACGCGGGCGAAGAAGTTACCATTCCCGACCTGGTGGTTGAGGACCATTCGCGCGCCGTTGACGCGAAGCACACATTCAAACTCAAAACCTCGCCCCCGGTCAACATCCGTTTCGTCCATGGTTCGCCCAATTTGCCATACCGTGACGACCCCGAGACGACGACTCTGCATGTATCCAATTTCGTGACCAACCTCGGTGGCGCCACGGGTCTTCGTCCTCTGCCCACCGGGTACGGATTCAACGACGACGGCCACCAGGACCCTGACACGTTCAAAGTGGAGGTTTGGGACCCGGCCGCGGGCGGTTCGGTGAATGTCAAACTGGAGGCGATGAAACCTGGCTACACGGCCGACCCGGTTACCAGGAAGCTGACCGTCACGTCATTCACGCCCTTTACCGACGCCGGCCGGTTCATCGATCCGCTGGTTTGCAACGTGGTTAGCGCCGGCACCAACAATACCTACCGCTCGAAGTATATGAGGCTTGTAGTGGATGAGGTCGATCTGGCTGCGCCCGGATTCGACAAGCAGTTCCTGCTCGTCACCGACATGGCGGACGGATTGGGAACCGGCGCCGCGGGGGACAATGACACGGTAGAAATACTCGATCAGATGGTTCGGGCGACCTACGAAGTGCAACGCTGTACGGGAACTCCGAAATGCAAGGTTTCCAAGATCATCGGGATTGGGGGCGCGGAACGAAAGCGAATCAGCTTGAAGTTCTACGCGGTAAGGACCAATCCTGGCGTCGATACGATGCCCACCGGGATCACCGCCGACACCATCCGGCAGCACCTGCGCCGCCGGACGTTCAAATGGTATCGGCGCGTCTTTGCACAGGCCGACATGACGCCGCTGCTGGAAGGTATCGACATTGTCGATCCGCCGGAGCGCAACATGATCATCATCTCCGGCATGACCGGCGCCCCGGTCGCAACGGGCGTAGCGGTTACGCTCGACATTACAATCACGACGGCAACCCGAAATATCGCCGTTCCGAGGATTACTTTCGCCGGCGGTGAGACGCCTCTGCAGGCAGCAACATTAATTGCCGGCAGTTTACCGGCGGGTTTCACCGGCGCAGCGCTGCCCTGCGCCTTGGCCGACGGCAATCCAAATCCTGCCGCTGACGTGATCATTACCGCCGACAATGGGGAACGGGTAACGCTGAACCCCCCACCGGTCCTTTCCGTGGGCGCGGGGATCACGATCAGCGTTCCCGTGGTCAACCTGATGTCGGTGGATGCGTCGAATAATGAACCGACGCTGGGTTTCGCCACCGGTGAGATGAAGCGCCTCCTCCGCATGGTTCCGGTCGACGACGCCACCATGCACTGCGTCGTCGTCGGCCGATTCAATACGATCTCACTACGAGGCCAAGCGTTTCGCGAGTATCACACGGCTACACCCGCGGTGAAGCCAATCCTGCCTTTGCGCTCATCGACGATCATGGCCTATGAGGCGGAAGCCAACGCCAGTCCGGGTCCGCCGGCGCCGACTTTTGTCGGTGTCCTCGATAACGGCAACACGCTTCCCTTCACGTCGCCCCACGAATCGGGCCATGTCCTCTGCGACATTAGCCATACGGTAGAGCCTGGATCCCATTCGCGTACGGAGCTAATGGCTTCCGGTACCAACGAGCAGAACGCCGTGGACGCGACCAAACGTCTCGGGGACGGACCGTACTTAGTGAACATGTTTCGCCGGACTGAGGCTTCGCCTCCGCCCGAGGTCAGGGTCCGGCTGGCGCAGGAAATCCGCGACCACAGCGCGGTCAAGTTAAGGGACTGGTAATCCATCTATGCCCAATCCACCGTTTTCCATCACTATAGTGCGCTGGCCGAGCCGTGACGCCGCTCGGCTATTGAATGCTTTTGTCTTTGGCGGCTTGGAGTCGGGCCCTCGCCCTCCTCGCGGAATCGACCCCGAGTATGTTTCCTATTGGATCCGGCAAAATCTGAAGCCCGATTGCAGTCCGCTCGCCATGATGCGAGTGGCCGATCTCCTGCGCTTTTATGAGCGCCGCGACATCCTCGAACACGTCAGCCGATTTCTCACGCGCAATGAAGCTGCGGACCGTCCGTTCCGCCGGGCGCTTTATGTGCTGCAGACGATCGGCGAGTTGGGCTCTCCGGAACAGTGCGCCTTCGCCGTTCGCTATTTGAACGAGTTCCTGCTCCCGCAAGCCATTGCGATGGAGTTCTTCGCGCTCATCCTCGATACCGCGGTAGCGCTGGCCACCGCGGTCGATCTTGCAGTGATCGGGAGGCGGCTGCAGGGCGCCATTGATGCCGCCGGCACGCCGAAAGACCTCGAAAGCGCCGAAGCAATCCCGTACCTGAAGTACTCCAATTATCGAGTCATCGATTATCCTGCCGCCGGGCGAATCGTGGAGGCTAAGCGACGTCTGGCCGGCGCCGCTCCCGCCATGCGCCTCCAGGAACTCCTCTACATTTACCTCGGCGAGTCGCCGCTTTCGACGCCCGCCATGATCGTCTGGGCTGGCCGGATGATTCGCGAGTACGTCATCAAGGATGGCCAAACCGAAGTCCTTGACGCGTTTTCCCAAATCATGGATGGCGCCTTGAAGAGCACGATGCCCGAGCCGAAAAAGGAGTTCATGCTCGCGCGGGCGGGCTGGGCGATCCTTTACTTCCGCGGGAAGCTCTCCATTCCGCAGGAAATGGCATTCGACGCCATCCCATCGAAGCAGCTCAGCTTCCTCTGCGACGAGTAGGATCCGTTTCAGAAGGCTCTTGACAGCCTCATTAAATCGGCGCAGTATTAAAACGGACGTTTGATTTAATGCCACCGGACACCAAAGAACGAATCCTCGACTCTGCAGAGTTGCTTTTTGCCCAGCACGGCGTCGCCGCAACGTCGCTACGCGCGCTCACCGCCCATGCCAACGTCAATTTAGCGGCCGTGAACTACCATTTCCAGTCGAAAGACGCCCTGGTGCAGGCCGTGCTCTCCCGGCGTCTGAATCCGATCAATGCACGGCGGATGGCGATGCTGAAGGAGATCCTCGCGCGAAGCGCCGGCGGGCTCCCCGACCTCGAAGAGATTCTGGACGCGTTCTACCGTCCGCCGGTGGAGGCTGTGATCGCCAGCCGGAAGGAGGGCCGCTCCATCATCGCCCTGATGGGACGCATCTTCACGGAACCGGGTGAACTGGTGGCGAGCCAGGTGCGGGCGATGATGTCCGATGTTGCGGCGGCATTTTTGGATGCGTTTCAAAAGGCGCAGCCTGAAGCGCCCCAGAAAGTACTCTACTGGCGATTGCATTTCACCGTGGGCGCGTTGACGCATATCTTCGGGGCGAGTCATCTCGTCGAGGGTCTGTCCCGTGGCCGTGTACAAGTTAACGATACCGAAGAAATTCTCCGCCAGATCATCAGCTACGCCGCCGGCGGTATTCGAGGCAGCCTGCCATGAAAAAACAATTTTTCTTGTTGTTGGCCAGTTGCGCCATCGCGGCCGCTCAAAAAGTGCCGCTTTCATTGAAACAGGCGGTTGATATCGCGCTCGCGCCGGATGGAAATGCGCGGGCGCGATTGGCGGTCCAAGCGATTGACCTTTCCAAGGCAAGGGCCGCGCAGGCGAAAGCGGCGCTGTTGCCTAATCTGGATGGGACGGTGGGGGGACAGAACTTTACCGTGAACCTAAAAGCGTTCGGGATCAGTTTCGCGAACCCCGTCCTCGCCGCTTCGATGCCGGATGTTGTCGGTCCCATTACGAACGTCGACGCGCGGGTCACGGGCCAGATGACCGTCTTCGATTTCTCTGCGTGGAAGCGGCTGGACGCCGCAAAGGCCGGCATCGCGGCGTCTGAGGCCGAGTCGGAAGCGGCACGGAACAACGTTGCCGACGCGGTAGCGCGAGCATATATCGGAGCACTGCGAGCCGAGGCGGCGCTGAGGACCGCGCAGGCAAACATAGCGCTTGCCGAAGCGCTGCGTAAGCTCGCCGCCGAGCAAAAAGATGCCGGGACAGGGACCGGCATCGAAGTCCTGCGAGCCGAGGTGCAGATTTCGAATGAGCGGGTTCGCCAGACCTTGCTGGAGAACCAATTGCGCTCCGCGCGTTTGCAACTCGCGCGGCTTCTAAACCTCGGATTGGAGCGGGAGCTGGAACTCACCGATTCACTGGCGATGCCGCAGGCAAACGTCCCCGCAATCGACGAAGCCCTCAAGGCGGCCATGGAAAATCGAAAAGACCTCTCAGCCCAGACGCTGCGGCAACAGGTCGCACGCCGCAACTACGAAGCGGTGAAGTGGGAGCGGCTGCCGAGCATACAGGCATTTGGCAATTACGGAGCGATCGGGTTGGATCTGGAGACTATGGTGCCTACCCGGACTTATGGCGCGACGATGCGAGTTCCGCTGTGGGATGGCGGAAGGCGAGACGCGCGGCGAGCGGAAGCGGCGATCAGCCTCCGGCAGGATGAGATTCGGACCCAGGATCTACGAAAACAGGTAGAGCTGGAAGTTCGATTAGCGATCGACGGAATCGAATCGGCCACACGGCAATTGGCCGCGGCGGAGGAAGCGGTTCAACTTGCCGAGAGGGAATTGGCCCAGGCGCAGCGGCGCTACGAGGGCGGCGTCACCACCAACATAGAAATCGTAGACGCGCAAACGCGCACCGAGCGCGCGCGCGACAACCGCGTCATGGCGCTCTTCCTTTACAACCAGGCTCGCATTGATCTGGCGACGTCAATGGGCGCCATACATAGGATTCTGCAATGAAAAAACTGATTCCCCTGCTTCTCCTCGTCACGGCGGGAGCAGCCGCTTACTACTACCTTCGCCAGCCCGCCGAGGACCCTTCGCGAATCCGTCTCTCGGGCAACCTGGAGATGACCGAAGTGAACGCCGCCTTCAAAACCCCGGGCCGCGTGATCGAAATTCTCGTGAAGGAAGGCGACACGGTCCGGAAGGATCAGATTCTCGCGCGCCTGGAAACGCAGGCATTGACGCTCGCCAAGCAGCGGGATGAGGCGGGGGTCGCGGCGGCCGAATCGGCGCTGGCTCAGCTACACACCGACACCGATCGTGCCCGCGAAGTGCTGGACCGCGAGGCCGGCATGCGGCGTGCGGAAATCGCGCAGGCCGAGGCGCAAGTGAGGGATTTGGAGGCGGGAGCGCGAACGCAGGAAGTGGCTCAAGGACAAGCGGCGGTGGATGACGCGCGAGCACAGTTAGACCAGGCGAAGGCGGATTGGGATCGGGCGCAACGGCTATTTAAAAACGAGGACATTTCGCGAGTTCAGTACGACCAGGCGCAGACTCGTCTACGGTCCACGACTGCCGCTGTACAGAGTGCGGAACAACGGCTGGCCCTCTTGAAAGAAGGACCGCGCAAGGAATCGCTCGAGCTGGCAAAGGCCCAGTTGACCAGGGCACGCGCGGCGCTCCAGTTGACCGAAGCGAACCGGAAGGAGTTGATTCGCAAAGCCCAGGAAGCCGGCCTGCGGAAGGCCGATATTGACCGCGCGCGGGCGCAGGTGGGAATCACGGAGACGCAACTCGGCGATGCGGAACTGCGCGCGGCGATGGACGGCATTGTGCTCGCCCGGCCGGTCGAAGCGGGGGAAATTGTCGGTGCCGGAATGACAATACTCACGCTTGGCGATACCGCTCGGCCGTGGCTGCGCGGATACATTACCGAAACGCAACTGGGCCGTGTGAAGCTCGCGCAGAAAGTGAAGCTGCGCACCGACTCGTTTCCCGGCAAAGATTATGAGGGAGTAGTGACGTTTGTCGCCTCGGAGGCCGAGTTCACGCCCAAACAGATCCAAACAGCCGAGGAGCGGGTGAAGCTGGTCTACCGGATCAAGGTGGAGGTTGCCAATCCGAACGGCGAACTGAAAAACAACATGCCGATGGATGCGGAGATTCTCATCCAGTGATCGGGGCGCACCAATTGACGCGCCGGTTCGGTTCGCTGACCGCGGTGAATGCCGTCGATTTGTTAGTTCCGAAGGGGGAAGTTTTCGGCCTCGTAGGGCCGGATGGCGCGGGAAAAACAACCACGCTGCGGCTATTGTCCGGTCTGCTGGATGCGGATTCCGGGACGGTGTTGGTGGCCGGTTATGATGTGGCTAAAGACCCTGATGCCGTACGCGACCGCATCGGTTATATGGCCCAGAAGTTCGGGCTCTATGGCGATCTAACCGTCGAGGAAAACATGGACTTCTACGCCGATCTCTTCGGCGTGGAAATGGCGGAGCTGGAACCATTGAAGCGCAAGCTGCTGGCCATGACGCGGATGGAACCGTTCCGCGCAAGGCCGGCCGGTAAGCTCTCCGGCGGAATGAAACAGAAGTTAGCATTGATGTGCACACTGCTCCACAAACCGGAAATCCTACTGCTCGACGAGCCGACCAACGGCGTGGATCCGGTGTCGCGTCGTGATTTCTGGGTGATCTTGGAAGAACTGGTGCGGGGCGGGATGACGCTGTTGGTGACTACGGCCTATCTGGATGAGGCGGAGCGGTGCCATCGGGTGGCTTTGATGCATCACGGAAAGTTTGTCCGGTTAGGGACGCCTGCGGAGTTGAAGGCGGCGGTGCCCGGGGACTGCTACGAAGTTGTCGCCGAGAACCTGCGCGCCCTGCGTGCCGCCTTGGAGTCCCGCCCCGGAGTGCTTTCTGTAAAGCCCGCAGGGGCGGCACTGCATGTTTTCCTGGAAGCCGGTGCTCCGATACCGGCCGCCTGTGGCGAATGGGAGCGAATACAGCCAACGTTGGAAGATGTGTTCGTCTCAGTGATTGGAGCCGAGAATGGCGGCTGAGAACGCTGTGGAAGTGCAGGGGCTGGTGAAACGCTTCGGAGACTTCATCGCCGTGGACAACGTCAGCCTTTCGGTGGCTAAGGGAGAGATCTTCGGTTTCCTGGGACCGAACGGCGCGGGGAAGTCGACGACAATCCGGATCCTCTGCGGCCTGCTGGTCCCGAGTGGAGGCAAAGCACTGGTGAATGGCTTCGACGTCGCCAGCGAGCCGGAAAAGGTAAAGCAATCCATCGGCTACATGTCGCAGAAATTCTCGCTCTACGACGATTTGACGGTGGAGGAAAACCTCGACTTCTTCTGTGGGATTTACGGCGTTCCGAAGGAAAATCGCGCAGCGCGGAAACAGTATGCGTTGGAGATGGCGGGGCTGAACGATAAGCGAACCGTCATGACCCGGCTGCTGCCCGGAGGGTGGAAGCAGCGGTTGGCGCTGGGGACGGCGATTCTGCATGAGCCGCCAGTGCTGTTTCTCGATGAACCAACCAGCGGCGTCGATCCCATCGCGAGGCGCGCCTTCTGGGACCTGATCGATCAACTCTCCCAAGCCGGGCGGACGATTTTCGTGACCACCCATTACATGGAAGAGGCCGAATACTGCCATCGAATCGCACTGCTCTACAAGGGCAAATCTATCGCCATGGATTCCCCGCGCGTATTGAAGCATCGAATGGGCGTCAAGTCCATGGAAGAAGTCTTCATTTCCGCCATTGAGCAGGAGGATGGGGCAGCCGTATGAGTTTCCGGCGCATTCGGGCGATGGCGCGGAAAGAGTTCCTGCACATCGTGCGGGATAAGCGGAGCCTGGTGATGGCACTATTGGTGCCGCTATTCATGCTGTTCCTTTTCGGCTATGCATTGTCGTTGGACATGGACCACATTCCGACCCTGGTTGTGGATCAGGACCAGACCCCGGCGAGCCGCGATCTGCGGGCGCGATTTGAAGGAACGCCGTATTTCGAAGTAAAGGGCGTGGAGACTTCGACTGCGCGTGTCAATCGCGAAATCGACCGCGAAGCGATCCTGTTGGCTGTTGTGATTCCGGCTGGATTCCATCGGGATCTGGCGCGAGGAGAGCGGGCAGACCTTCAACTGCTGTTGGACGGCTCCGACTCCAATACGGCTTCGATTGCAATCAATTACGCGCAGGGGCTGATATCGATGTGGTCGTTGGAGCGCGCTGCCGGCCGGCGTCCGGAAATGCCCGTGGAGGCTCAGATACGGGTCTGGTACAACTCGGATTTGAAGTCGCGGAACTATTTGATTCCGGGATTGATCGCGGTGGTGCTGATGATCATCGCCGCGCTGCTGACGTCGTTGACAATCGCGCGAGAGTGGGAGAACGGGTCGATGGAGCAGCTAATGTCGACACCGCTGCGGCCCGCCGAAATCGTCCTCGGCAAGCTCGCGGCCTACTTCGCCATCGGAACCGTGGACGTGCTGACTTCGGTACTAACCGGCATTTTCGTATTTGATGTGCCTCTGCGGGGAAACCTGATCTTCCTGGCCTTCGCCAGCGGAATCTTCCTGTTCGGTGCGCTCTCATGGGGCATACTCATTTCCGCAATCGCGAAGACACAACTGCTGGCCTACCAAATGGGAATGTTGAGCAGCTTTCTCCCCGCGTTCATCTTGAGCGGCTTCATGTACTCCATCGACAACATGCCGCGAGTGATACAGCTTGCGACCTACATTGTCCCGGCCCGCTACTTCATTGCCGTGATCCGGGCCGTGTATTTGAAAGGCGAAGGGTTGAGCATGCTTTGGCCGCAGATCGGCTTTCTGGTGCTCTATAGCACCATCGTATTTACCCTCGCGACGCGAAAGGTCGGGCACAAGGTGGCCTAACGTATGTGGGATCGGATACTCACAATTCTTCGGAAGGAGCTGCTGCAGGTTCTGCGGGAGCCGAGGCTGCGAATGATGGTAATTGTGCCGCCGGTGATCCAGTTGCTCCTGTTCGGTTTCGCAGTGAATATGGACATCGAGAACGCCAAGGTGGCGTGGTTCGACCAGGATCGTTCAGCGGCAAGCCGGGAGCTGGGGGCGATGTTGTCCAACTCGCGCCTATTCCAGGTGGTCGCGCGTCCGGAGTCCGAGGACGAGGTGCAGTCGCTGCTCGACTCGGGGCGGGTGCTGAGCGTCGTGCGGGTAGGTCCTGGTTTCGGCAACGACATGGATCGCGGGCGGACCGGACAGGTTCAGGTGCTGTTGGATGGGACGAACTCCAATGACGCGGGCATCGTTTCGGCGTATGTGACCCAGTTGGTTGCGAATATGGGACGGGCGCGGGCGCCGCACTTGCGCGGAGGAGTCAACGTGCAGGCGCGGGCGTGGTTCAACGAGGAGCTGAAGAGCAGGAACTTCTTCGTGCCTGGCGTGGTGATGAACATCATCGCGATGATCACGCTGATTCTGACAGCGATGGCCATCGTGCGCGAGAAAGAGATCGGAACGATGGAGCAGTTAATGGTGACCCCGATACGTCCATTGGAACTGATGCTCGGGAAGACGATTCCCTTCGCGCTGATCGGGCTGTTTGACATGGCGCTGGCGACAGCGACGGCGCTGCTGGTGTTTCATGTGCCGTTCCGCGGATCGGTCGCGATGCTGTTTGGGTCGTCCTGCCTGTTCCTTTTGTCTACGCTGGGTTCGGGACTGTTCCTGTCAACGATTTCTCGGACGCAGCAGCAGGCGATGATGTCGGCGTTCTTCTTCTTCATGCCGGCGTTCATGCTGAGCGGATTTACGTTTCCGGTCCGGAACATGCCGGAGGTGATTCAGTGGATCACGTATTTGAACCCGCTGCGATACTTCATTGAGGTGCTGCGGGGGGTGTTTCTAAAGGGGACCGGAGTCGAGATTTTGTGGCCGCAATTGGCGGCCATGGGGTTGATCGGGGTCACAATCTTACTCGCAAGCGCAGCGAGGTTCCAGAAGCGGCTGGATTAAACTGGAGTCGGATGTTGCCGCGTAGACAGTTCTTGCTGCTCGGTGCGGGCGCGGCAATTTATGCCGGGCCGTTGGAGGACCGCATCCGGCGGATCGAAGGAATCTGGCAGCCGGAATCGCTGATGCCGGAGCACAAGACGCCGGCGGTTTCGATCGCCGTGATCCGGAATGGCGCTGTGGAGTGGGCCAGGACTTACGGTGTGGGTTCCAGTGCCGGAACGCTCTTTCAGGCGGCATCCATCAGCAAGCCCGTGGCCGCGCTGGCCGCCTTGCACATGGCGCAGTATGGAAATTTCGGCCTGGATGAGGACGTCAACAACAAGCTGACTGCCTGGCAGGTGCCGGAAAACTCATTCACGGCAACCAAAAAGGTGACGGTGCGAGGGATCTTGAGCCACTCCGCCGGGCTGACCGTCCACGGTTTTCCGGGGTACGGCGAAAACGACGCGATCCCGACCGTGCGGCAAGTGCTGGATGGCGCCGCGCCGGCGAACACACCGCCGGTGCGAGTGGATGTTGAGCCGGGGACACTTTACCGTTACTCCGGCGGAGGCTATACCGTCCTGCAACTCCTATTGGCGGAGCGCTTCCAACGGCCCTTCCCGGAGTTGATGCAGCGCATCGTGCTTGGGCGTTTAGGCATGCACAACAGCACCTTCGAGCAGCCATTGCCCCAGGCCAGAGCGGCGCGAACGGCGGTAGGCTTCCACAACACCGGGCGTTCCTATACAGGCGGATGGCACACTTATCCGGAAATGGCGGCGGCCGGATTGTGGACGACACCAACCGATCTGAGCGTGTTCGCCATCGCCGTAGCGCGCGCCGTGATGGGCGAGTCGAATAAGATCGTTGAGCGAGAAATGGCGGAACGCATGATAATTCCGCATATCGGGCGGCATGGATTGGGTTTTGTCGGCGGGCAGGGATGGTTCGGGCACGGCGGTGCGAACGCCGGCTATCGTTGCGAACTGATCTGCCGGGCAGACGCGAGCCATGGCGCCGTGGTGATGACAAACTCCGACAGCGGTGGGCGAGTGACACGGCCCGTGCTGCAGGCGATCGCGCAGGAATCCGGCTGGCCAAAATTACCGTGAAAAAAACAATCTTTCTACTCATTGCGGGCGCTCTTGGAGCGCAGGATTTTGATTTGTTGATCCGTGGCGGCCGCGTCGTTGACGGCACGGGGAACCCCTCCTTTCTCGCCGATGTAGGTTTGAAGGACGGGCGCGTGGCGGGGATGGGCCGTTTGGAAGGCAAGACCGCCAAAAGGACGATCGATGCCAAGGGCCTCATTGTCAGCCCGGGCTTCATCGATATCCATAATCACTCGGACTCGACGCTGCTGACCGATGGAAACGCACAAAGCATGGTGCGGCAGGGCGTCACGACCATGATCTTCGGCGAAGGCGAATCGGCGGCGCCCTCGCGCGCCTTTCCGCGCTTTACAGACTATTTCGCGCGCCTGAAGCAGGGCGGAATCAGCACCAATATCGGCACCTATGTCGGCTCGAGCCAGATATGGGTGCAAACGCACGGACCATCGGCCGGGCCGCCCACCGCCGAGGAGTTAACGAAGATGCGAGCGGCCGTGCGCCAGGCCATGGAGGATGGCGCGCTGGGTGTATCGAGCTCATTGAGCGGGCCCCCCGGCGCGTGGATCGATACCAATACCCTGGTGGCGATGTGCGAGGAGGCCTCGAAGTTCGGAGGCATCTATTCGACGCACATGCGGACCGAGGGTCAGGGCGTTTTCGAGTCCGTGCGGGAGGCGATTGAAATCGGCAAGCGGGCCGGAGTGCCGGTGGATGTGATTCACATCAAGATCGCCGATCACAAGCTGTGGGGGCAGATGCCGGAGTTGATTGGCATGATCGCCAACGCCAGGGCGCAGGGGCAGGAAGTGGAAGCCCACGTCTATCCTTACCGTGCCGGGCAGAATAACTTGTCGAGCATATTGCCGCCATGGGCCCACGAAGGCGGGCGTTCCAAGCTGCTGGAAAACATTCAAAATCCCGCGCTGAAGGACCGGCTGCGGCGCGAGATATTGAACGGAATACCGGGAACGAACTGGTACAACCACTACACGGCGACGGGTTCGTGGGAAGGGATGCTGCTGGCAGCGCTGTCGAACCCGGCCTACAAAAAGTATCAGGGCCGGCGAATGAACGAAGTGATTCGGGACGTCGGCGGGGATCCAGTCGACGTGTTGTTCAAAGTGCTGATCGATAACGGCGGCTCTGTGCCAACGGTGTTCTTCCACCATTCCGAGGAGGACATGCGGTACGCGATGAAGCAGCCCTTCGTTTCAATCGGCTCCGACGGAACTGCGATTGCCACGGAGGGTCTCCTCGCCCAGCAGCATCCGCATCCGCGCTACTACGGAACGTTCCCGCGGGTGCTGGGCCGCTATGTGCGGGATGAGAAAGTGATCACGATGGAGGAGGCGATCCGCAAGATGACTTCCGCTAACGCCTCAAAGCTGCGGATCTACGATCGCGGGCTTCTCAGAGTCGGCTTCCCGGCCGACGTCACCGTTTTCAATCCGGCGACGATCATAGATAACGCAACCTTCGACCGGCCGCATCAGTATGCGACCGGCGTGCAGTTCGTGATCGTGAACGGAACATTGGTATTGGATGGCGGGAACCACACCGGCGCGCGGCCGGGCACGATCGTCACCAGGAAGTAATCGTGGTTAGTAGGTCGGCCGGTCCTTGCCGGTAGCATCCCACTTGCCGAACGGCTTCAAAAGGCTCTCGGCTCCCGTGCGCATAAGCACCATATCCGATGGACCCTGGAAGAAAGTGAAACCCTGCTTGATGCCCTCCTGAATCTGGGCGGCATTGGCGACCGGACGGCCGACGGGCAGCCCATTTTTCTTCGCGGCGGCGATGATCTTTCCCATTGCTTCACGGTGCTTGGGGTGGTCCTGGTTGCCGCGCAGGCCGAGGGAGTAGCTGAGATCGTTGGCGCCGATGAAGAGGACATCGATACCGGGCGTGGCGGCGATTTCCTCGATCTTCTCGACGGCGCTGACCTCTTCGATGATGACGATGACCAGGCCGTTCTTATCCATGAAGTCGGCGTAGCCTTCGGGGGCGGGCCAGCGGAAGGTTGCGAGGGCGGGCCCGGAGCCGCGACGGCCGAGCGGCGGATACTTCATGCCGGCGACGGCTTGGCGGGCGAGTTCGGGCGTGGACGTGAAGGGAAATACGACGCCGATGGCGCCAGCATCGAGGGCGCGCTTGGCCATCCAGAGCTCGTTCACGGGGACGCGAATGAAGGGCAGGGCTTTGAGGCCGCGGGTCGCGAGGATCATGTTTCGCGCGGTCTCCAGCGTGATGGGGCTGTGCTCCATTTCAATCCATAGGAAGTCAAAGCCCATGCCGGCGGCCTGTGCGGCCACTTCCGCACTGGCAACGGTGATGGTGGCGCCGATCACCGGCTTGCCCTCCTTCAGCAGCTTCTTCACGGGATTTTCCCACGCGGGCTGGGCGAGGGCGGCGCAGGCGGCGAGAACGAACAGGATCGGCGTTTTCATATATCGATGAACGCTATCACAGGTGGATCGTATGATGGTGGGAGTGAGATTTCTACGACTGTTCTTTGTTGTTGGCTCCGTATTGTCAGTGGGCGCGCAACCGGCTTCTGTACAAAAAGTATTGCGGTTATTCGACGAATTGAATCGGGCGCAAGCCACCCGGCAGAAGGTTCGTTTTCAATTGAGCGAAGCGGAAGTGAATGAGTATTTGCAGCATGCCAGGACGGTGAATCCCCGCCCGGGACTCGACCGCCTTACCGTGAAGTTCTTTCCAGCCAACTACATCTCCACGTTTACAGTCGTGGATTTTGACATGGTGGAGAAGGCGAGGCCGGGCACGGTGCCGGCGCTCTTGAAGCCGGTCCTGAACGGGAAGAAAGAAGTATGGGTGGATCTGCGCTTGAACGCAGCGAATGGATTTACCACCTTTTCCGTGGAAAAGGCCTACTTCCAAAGCATTCGACTACCGGCGTTTATGGTGGAAAAAATGATCAACGTGGTGGGGTCGCGCCAGAAAGAACAATTCGACACCAGCAAACCGGTTCCCTTGCCGTTTGCCTTGAAAAGCGTTACAACGGGCGACAAGTCCGTTAGCGGTGAAAACTGATTAGAATGAGGGTTATGATGATTCGTCGCCTGATCGGAACCGCGGCATTATTCGCCGCCTCGGCATTTGCGCAGGAAGATGGGAAATTGGTTGTGGATCGCGGGTTGCCGCGCGCCAACTGGAACAACTCCGCCGGGATGACCGCACGTTCCAACGTCCGATGGACATTGTATAGCCAGGGATTTGTTGGCGATGATTTCGTAATCGGGCAGCCGGGCGAAACGTGGGTCGTGAACACACTGCGCGTTTGGGCCGTGCCCGGAGCCTTCGGCTCGGACCCGGCGAACCTCGGTGACGTTTACCAGGATCTGCGTTTGTACGTCGGCGGGCCGGGCGAGGATTTGACGCCCGTTGCCTCTGGACGCTTGTCGCGAGGGTCCAACGCCGTGGAGGGCGCCGATGTGGTGGTCACCGAAGCGGCCGATGCGCCGTTGTATGAAAATTTCGGACAGGACTTCAAGATCTATCAGATTGAGTTCCGCAATCTGAACCTGCGCGTGGAAGGCGGCCAGGTCTATCGATTTGGCGCTTGGGGAATGGGCCGGAACGTCGGGGAAAAGGGCGAAATTTATCCCTGGTTCACGCACGGCTCCAATGCGGCGCAAGGAGATGCTCCGGCCGACGGGGCCGACGGGAAACTGCTGCTTTTCGAAGCGGCCGGCCGGTATGCGAAAGAGTACGACGCGACCGGGGCTGCCTGGAATAAGAGCTCTGACCTGAACGTTCAGATCTGGGCGAAGAAATCGGGTTCGCGCGGCAGCCGCTAAAGGCCGGAACTATCACGGGCATCGTGGCGTCTAATGGCGCAATATGCTCGAAGTGCGTCAACTCACCAAGCGATATAGCGGCGTAACGGTCGTCGACCGGGTTAGTTTTGCCATCCGGCCGGGGGAGATCCTGGGCTACCTGGGCGCCAATGGCGCCGGGAAAAGCACAACCGTAAAAATGCTGACCGGGCTGATCGAGCCCTCGGCCGGCGAGATTCTGTTCAACGGTGAGAACGTTGTGCGGGATATGAAGTCCTTTCAGGGCCGGATTGGCTATGTGGCCGAAGAGGCGCATCTTTATCCGCATTTGACCGGACGGGAGTACCTGCAATTGGCGGGGCGGCTGCATGGGATGCGGCGGGCGCAGTTGGAACCGAAGATGGATGAGTTGCTGCGGTTGCTCGGGTTGTGGGAAGACCGCCATTCGCCGCTGGCCTCCTATTCCAAGGGCATGCGGCAGAAGATTCTATTGTCGGCAGCGCTGCTGCATGATCCCGAATTGCTGATTCTGGACGAGCCGTTCTCCGGACTCGACGTGAATGCGGCAATGGTATTGCGGAGCTTGCTGCGAGCACTGGCGGAGCGGAAGAAGATGGTTTTGTATAGCTCCCATGTCTTGGAAGTAGTGGAGAAGGTGGCGACCTCCGTGCTGATCTTGCGAAAAGGGGTGGTAGCCGCGCATGACTCGGTTTCCAATCTGCGGACGCTGATGGCGGAGGAGTCGTTGGAGGGCGTGTTCGCGCAATTGACGCAGACGGAAGACACCGAGGTGACGGCGCGGCGGATTCTCGAGGCGGTAGCGCGGTGAGGGAGTGGCTGGAGGAGACGCACGGCGCACGATTCGAACTCCTGCGCCATTTCCTGCCGTCGTTCTTCGACAGTGAGCTGGTGTCGTCGCGCGGAGAGTGGGCGCGGTTGGCGGCCGGCGCGGCCGCGATGCTGGCGTCAAGCTGGATGCTGCTGTTCGCGATGCTGCTCTTCAAGTACAAGAAATTGGCGGCGCTGGGCCTGCCGGGGGATGCGGCGAATGACGTGCGATCGCTGACGGCGATGGCGATGTGCGTGGCGGGATTGTTACTGGCGGTGCTGTGGCAGTCTGTCTATCCGACGCTGCGGGATTGCCTGGCGATGACGGGCTGGCCGGTGAGCGCTCTGGATGTGTTTTTGGCGAAGTTCGCGGCGCTGGTATTGGCCTTCGTGGCGCTGACGCTGCTATTAGTGGTGCCGGTTTCAGTGGTTTTGTTTGCCATGACGGGAGCTCCGTTTGGGGCCACGCTGGCGACGATTGCCGGGTCGTGCGGCCTGGTGTTTTTTGGCTTGATTGCCGTGCAAGGAGTGCTGCTGAACATACTGCCCGCACGGTGGTTTGAGCGGGCAATGATTGCGCTGCAGGCGGTATTGGCGTCGGTGTCATTGGGTGGTTTCTGGATGGCGGCTTCCAGGGGACATCTCTTTTTGGCCGGCTGGGACGTTGGTGTTCGTGAGTTGGGATTGTCGACGCTGGCCGCGCTATTCAGCTACGCCCTCAGTTTTCACCGGTACCGGCGACTGCTGTTGGAGGCGCCCCGGCTCGCGCCGCCAAATCGCGGGGCATGGAAGTCGTGGATTCTGGATGTACTGGTGCGCGATCCGCGGGAGCAGGCGGCACTGGGATTCATGTGGGTCACGGTGGGGCGGAACCGGATTCATCGGCTGGCGGTGCTGGTATATGCGGGGCTGGCGCTGGCCTGGATGGCGAAGGCGATTGGCGGGCCGGAGCCGGCAAATGAGGCGCAGCGGACATTGTTGACCGTCTATCCGTTGGGCTTACTTGTGTTGAGCGTATGGGCTATGCGACACCTGTTTTCCTTGCCAGCGGAGTTGCGGGCCAATTGGGTATTTAAGGTCACGGAGCGGCAAGGGCGAATGGCGTGGATGCGGGCGGTGGAGCGGTTTGTCTTTGCAGCGGCCGTTACTCCTATCGTGACCCTTGGGGCCGTCTTTGTCGGCTGGGAGGCTGGATTCCTAACTGCTGTAGCGTGGGCCATTGTTGCCGCGTTGCTGGGCGCGATCACGTTTGAAACCGTTTTCCGTGGATGGCGGAAGATGCCGTTTGCTTGTTCTTATCTCCCAGGCAAGCGGCCGCTCCTGATTACCTGTTGCCTGTTTCTTTTACTTCTCCCTGTTCTGTTAACCCTGGGCTGGGTGACCTACGCCAGTTCGACGAACTCGGCGTCCTTCATCGTCGTGCTGCTCCTCGAACTCGGCATCTGGAGTTATTTGCGTGCTGAACGTAAGCGGAATTGGGGCCTTACTCCGATCCTATACAAGGAGGAGCTGGCGGGCGAGGTCGACACCTATGACCTTGCCGGAGATGGAACTGTGGTCGCCCAGGAGGAATTTCAACGCGAGTGGAACGCCTATCTGGTAAGCGGAACGGACTCTCCGGTATTGCGGCCTTTGGAAGAGGGAGAGACGCGTCTGGAGCGAGTCAAAGAATGGGCTAGGGCGGTGCCCCAGGACATCCACTATGCGCTGCGAGTATTGCGAAAGAGTCCGGCCTACGTTGCCACGGTCGCGTTAACGTTGGGCTTGGGCTTGGGACTCAACGGCGCATTCTTTACGGTGTTCAATGCCTATCTTCTACGCCCATTGGCGGTTCGCGACGCGGGGAGCCTCGTATCCCTCAATTTTCTCGGCCACAATAAATCCTCGCTGCATTTGCAGTGGGCGGAGTTCGAAGCGCTGGCTCCTACAGCATTTACCGAAGTGGCCGCAAACACGTTGGAGGGTTCCGGGCTGGAGGGGCAATCGTCGCGGATCGCACTCGTCAGCGGGAACTTCTTTTCCATGCTTGGAGTAGGTCCGGCCACTGGGCGCCTGCTGCAGCCACAAGACGACAGCGAACTACTGGTGCTCAACTATCGCACCTGGCAAAACCGCTTCGGCGGGGATCCCGAGATCGTCGGCAAGAAGCTTTTGTTGAATGGCACGCGATTTGAAGTAGCCGGTGTGGCTGCGGCTGAATTCGCAGGTGTGGCGGTGGGGACCGTGGCGATGGTGCCGCCGAAGTGGGCGAAGTACGGCGTAGGCGCACCGGATTGCTGGGTGCTGGCAAAGGTCTGGGACCGCGTGCCGGGAGCGGTGAAAAGCCCGGTTAGGGGGATAATCGGGCGGCTGCGGCCCGAAATGACCGTTGCGCGCGCGGAGGCAATCGTCGGTGCTCAGGCAAGGCGGATAACAGCGGGCAGGCCGTGGTATGACCGTGCGCTGCGGGCGGAGTTGGAGGCATTGGAAGTGGCCGCTACATGGACGGCGCTGCAGTATTCCCTGCCTTTGCTGCTGGCCTTTGGCCTGACGATGTTGATCCCCTGCGCAAACGCGGCGAATATCATGCTGGCGCGGGCGACACTCCGTCAGCGGGAATTCGGAACGAGGCTGTCGCTCGGCGCCAGCCGGGGACGCGTGGTTCGGCAGTTGTTGACCGAAGGCGTATTTCTGGCCTTCCTGGCGGCTGGGGCCGGACTTGTGATTTCCAGGCTGGCGTTGAACGCGTTTACAGGATGGGTATTCGCCACTGCGCCGCCAACGATTCTGCATCGCGTCCGTATTCCCGAACTGGCGCTGGATCCCTATGTCTGGATCTACATGGCGCTGATGGCAGGGGCGACGACAGTTCTATTTGCCTTGGCTCCGGCGGCGCAGACCACGCGATTCTCCGTGGCCTCGGCATTACGAGGAGACTTCGGAGGATGGCGGGCATCCGGCCTGCGTGATGGGCTCGTGGTGACGCAGGTCGCCCTTTGTACCATGCTTCTGGCCGCGTCCGGACTGCTGCTGAGCGGTACGCGCAAGGTGACGGCGATTCAGCGGGGTTATGACACGACGTCTGTTTTTGGCGTCGGAAATGAAAGCCCCGAGGATGCGGCGGCCTTGGAAACTATTCTTCGCGGGGAGCCATGGGTGGACACGGTGGCAGTGATGGGTGGCATAGTCAACGAAGCCGCCTCGATTCAAGCCGGGCCGGCTGGCCTGGAAACGTATTATCTTCGCGGCTCCGGAGAGTACTTCTCGCTGCTCCGCCTCGGAATGGTTCGGGGGCGTGTATTTACGAAGCAGGAAGGCGAACAGGAACTGCCGGTGGCGGTGGTGAGCGAGTTGACAGCGCGCGCCTTGTGGCCCGGGCAGGATCCGATTGGAAAAACGCTTACGTTTGAGGCAGGGAACAATACCGGCTTTCGCCGGCCAAAATATGACGCGGCACTCGTGGTGGGCGTCTGCCGCGACATCGTCGTAAAGTTGCGTGACGGCGGGCCGCGGCCGTTTGTTGTCTTTCCGGATCGGCTGCGGCCGGGCACTACGATTACTGCTCGGGGCAAAGGCACCACGGAGCAGACGCGGGCGCTGATGAATGCAGCGATGGCAAGGTCGCCGGGGGCGCAGCATGGCGCCTGGCTGATTGCGCTTCACGAGCCTTTGGATTGGGAGACCTATCCGCAGCAGGCTGTGTCGTGGTTGGCAACAATCCTTGGTGCGGTGTCGCTGTTGCTGACGGTCTCCGGCGTTTACGGCGTGATGCAATATCTGGTGAGCCAGCGGTTCAAGGAGATCGGAATTCGAATGGCTCTTGGCGCGACCGGACCGCAGGTCGCAAAGTTCGTGCTGTCGTATTCCGGCAGGCTGGCCCTGGCCGGCGTGGTTTGCGGATTGCTCTTAGCGGTGGGTATGCTGCGCTACCTGGGCTCTCTTATGGAATTGCTGGTCGACTTAAAGGACATCGGTGCGTATTTGGTGTCGTTCGTCGTCGCGGCGGTAGCGGCGGTGCTGGCGGTATCGGGTCCAACACGGCGAGCCTGCCGCGTGGACCCGCAAGTTGCGCTGCGGGCGGATTAGCTTTGGCAGTCGATGAGGATTTTCATTACGTCGGCGCCTTGTTCCATTTCCAGCAGGCCTTTTTCGAGGCCATCGAGCGCGTAGACACCGGTGATGAGCTGGCGGAACGGAATCGTTGTAGTAGCTAGAAGATCGATGGCTTCGTCGAAATCCTGCGGTTCGTAGACGCGCGTGCCGATCAGGCGCATTTCCCGCCAGAAGAACTTGTGTAGATCGACGGGAACTGGTTTGGGAAAGACGGCAACCATCACCACGCGGCCGCGAACGCCGGGAAGTTTCGTCATCAATTCAGCGCCGGCGGCCGCTCCCGAAACTTCGAAGACCACGTCCGCGCCGGCCTCGCGAGTTTCCGTTTGAACAAGTGCGGGAATGTCCGTAGTGCGGGGATCGTAGACCTCAAGCCCGAGCTGTTTGAGAAGGCTGATACGGAAGGGATTGATCTCCGTGACCACGACTCGCGCGCCTTTGTGCTGCGCGACAAGCGCCACCAGCGCGCCAATCGGGCCGCCGCCGATCACAACCGCGAATTCGCTCTTCGCCACTTCACCGAGGCGCACATCGTGACACGCGACTGCGATGGGTTCAACAAGCGCGGCGTCGGCAAGTGTCAGGTTAGTGGGCAAGCGATGCAGAGTGTGGGCGGGGACGGTCCAAAGGCCCTGCATGGCGCCGGGAGCGTCGATGCCGATGAACTTGAGCTTCTGACAGACATGACTGTGCCCTCGCCGGCAGGCCGGGCATTGTCCGCAGGGATTGAGCGGGCGAACGGTAACGCGGTCGCCTGGTTTCCAGTCGCCGGCCTCTTCGCCAACGGCCTCGATTACTGCGCTGCTCTCGTGCCCGATGACCTGGGGCAGTTGAACACGATGGTCCATGTTGCCGTGAAAGAGATGGAGGTCGGTGCCGCAGATACCGCAGTGGGAAACACGAAGTTGGACCTGGCCGGTGTTCGGCGATTCCGGTTGGCACGGTCCGGTTTCGATCCGGCGGTTGCCGATGTAGAAGGCGGCGCGCATAGTTAGTCCTTGTCGCGGAGGCGCGGGTAGAACTGGACGAACACGTTGTCCTTGGCGCCATGCTCTTTATGGCAGCTCCAGCAGGCTTGCTTGCCAAAGGCTTTGGCGGTTTGTTTCTGTTCCCCGTTGTCGCCGATGAAATTGTAGTAGGCCCAGCCTTCGGCCACTGCGTCTTTATCCTTAACGGCAACTTCGATGCCGGTGAACTTGCCTTCGAACTGGCCTTGTTTGGCGGGGGAAGCGTCGCGCTTGGACTGGTAGACTTCCATGACCAGCATGGTCTTTTCGGGAAAAATGCCGGTTTTCTTGAATGTGTCGGCAGCGGCCCGGGGAATGTAGATGTTCTTGAAATTGGGGTCTTTGCCGGCATTTTCCGAATAGGAGATGCCAAGATTGGAACCGACGAAATACCAGTCGCGATAGCCTGCGGGGGCCTTAAGGACGGCCTTGTCTGCGTATTGCGGAACTTGAGCCGTCAATGCTATGACGGAGGCGAAATAGAGGATGAGCCGGCGCATCCCTAGATTGTATGCGGTTCGAATGTATGGTGTTAGAATAAAGGGGCTGAGCGGGAGTAATTCAGTGGTAGAATGTCAGCTTCCCAAGCTGGACGTCGTGGGTTCGAATCCCATCTCCCGCTCCATCTTTTCAACAACTTGCAGGGCACCGGTTTTCACGTTGTACTCCGATTACTCCGTTAGTGTTCTAACGGTTCCCCAAGAGATCACAGGATCACCTCGGATTCTAGTCTCTTTACCGCTTCGATCTTCTGCTGAAGATCGCTGACCGAGTAGACTTCCAGACTGACTCCAAGGCCATGCCCGCGTTGATCTGCGGACACCTTGTCATCGATCTTTGCCTTGCGCGACAGACTGGCATTCGTGCGGCGAAGCACTTGAAAATTCGCCCACTCAAGCCCGACCGTCGCGAGTTTCGGTTCCAGGTTCCGACGCCACATGTTGTCCCGGCTGACGGTCGTGACCGCCGCTTCCGAGGGGAAAAGAAACGCTTCGGGTGAGCGTCCCTCAAACTGCTTTCGCCATACTCCCAGGTCCTCCTTGGTGCCCGGCGATAAAGCTACGACTCGGGATGTTCTTTTGCCCTTCCGGCCCTTCGGGGTGTCCATCGTTCCTCGGTAGACACGTTGATCGATGAGAACTGAATCGCCGGCGATTTTGCCCAGACGAATCGCGAGGATCTCGCCAGGACGCATCCCATCAAATAGGGCCATTCGGAACATCAGGCGTTCCCGCAAACCGAGAACTTCCAGCGCCTTCTTGATTTCCTCTTTGGAAAGAACACGCTTTTCCTTTCCGACCTTACAGGCCGGTGTGTAGAGTCCCAGCGTCGGATTCAGATCAACGGCACCGTCGCTCATGGCCATCTTGAAGATGCCGCTGAGGTCCCATCGAAGATGGGCAACAACGCTGTGGGAATGAGTGGCTGCCATCTTGTCGAGATACGTCTGCATCTGATCGCGGTTCATGTCAGCAATTCGCCGCGTTCCGAACTCGCCGACGAGGTGCAAACTGATCCTGTTCTCCGTTGTCGAGCGGGTGGACTCTTTCCACTTCCGTCGGCAAACCGGCAGGTACACTTCCTCGACGAACTCTTGGAACGTGAAGGGGCGGATTGTTTTCTTTCCCGCCATGTCGTTGAGAGGTTGGAGGATCGAGGCCAGCATGGCTTCGGCCTGTCCCTTTGTGAATTCTGAGCATTTTCCAAGCACCTTAGTCCTGCGTGATCCGTCTTCCCACCACTGCGCCAGCCAGAGCTTGGCCCGGCCGTGTTTGCGTTGACGGAGGCTACCTTTCATGAATCGCTTACGTCGCATCGAATCTCCTGATTCCCTGCGTCCGCAGCGCAAAATCCTGACCTGTCCGCCAGACTAACATCGACTCTTGCTCGCTTCCAACCACTGATTCAGCCATTCGCGCCGAACCAGTTTTCGCCGCCCCAGTGCAATATGAGCGAGTTGAGGGACGCCTGGCACCTTACCGGCCATGACGTTGCATACGTGGGTCTTGGAGCACCGCAGAACTTCGGCGACGTCCTTGATGGTCAGAATTGGTTCTTCCTTGAGAGTGTCTTGCATTGCGAGGTACCTCATGAATTCACGGCCGAGAGATATGGAATGCCGAACAGACGAGACCAGGCAGAGAGACAGGCCTGCTGTGCGGCGGGGATAATGGTGTGCCGAGTCCACGCGGCATTCGAAATGCCAACGATGAGGCTGGGCTTTTCAAGAGCAGATTGAAGGATGGGCAAAACGAGGAGTTGCTCGTAGCAGATGAGAATGGCCAATCTGTGCGGACCGATCTGTAAGGTTCCCGGTCCGGTCAAGTTCAGCGGGACACCGTCAGCAGGGCCAAACGGCTTCCACATGCCGATCGGAATCGGTATGCGCTGGTCGAAGGCCGCTTTGGAGGCTCCGATGGCGATGATCGAATTGTGGAACTCCTGCGAGTTGACGACAGGAACGCCAACTCCAATGAGCGCCGTTCGGTGTGAGGCTCGCAGATGTTGGATTGTCGGCGACCAGAAGTCTTCCGTTGCCTCTGTCCAACGACGAACCGTGCCCTCCGGGAGAATGACGAGATTAGATTGCGCGAAGTCGATTGCCGCTCGCGCTGCCTCTTCTCTTTGGAACAGGTCCGGAGACTCTTTCGTGTTAACGACCTTGATATCGGAAGGTGAGGAAGTCGGGCTATAGATCAGATTCGCGACTGCGACAACGCTGATCAGAAGCAACGGGCGCGCTGTCCAGACAGTCGGGATCAATGCCGTAGCGATGAGCCCGAGGAAGCCGGTGCCGGGAAACAGAACGCCGGCGGAAGTCAGAGGCGATGCCCATCCGATCAGTCCAAATGGAGGAATAGCCGACAGGACCAACGCAGCAGGACATCGCCAAAGGCGTTGAGCGGAGTCGGGATTCCAGAACACGGCCCACGGGAGCGCGAGGATCGCCGACGCCGTTAACCACACGAGCCATCCCTGCTCTGAATTGTTTGGCTCGAACGCTTGCGAAACCGTGACCGCTGGGAATGACGCAGCAAGGTAGTAGGCGAGTGCCAGCGCCGTCGCCCGAGGCCGAGTGGATTCGCGAAAGATCATCCACGGAATAAGGACCGTTATCCCAAGCATCGGCATTGGCCCACGCCACGCGACTGCGCCGATCAGTGCCGCGACACCCAAACTGACTAGCCACGAAAGAGCCATAAAGGTCGTAGCCTCCTGCGGATCTGGCTGATCTGGATGGGACCCATGTAGCGTGAATCGTAGCTGCCGGCGTTGTACGTTGAAGCGACCCATACCGTACCTTCGCGAACACCGTACAATCCGGTCGGCCAAGCCCTTAGAGGCCTACCGCTCGCATCGAAAGGGACCGGATAGGTTTTCGGCAGCAAATGGCCGTTGACGACAATCCCCTCCGGACCCACGATGACCAAGTCACCGGGCCGAGCGACCACCGGCTTCAATAACGGGACCGCGCCATCCGGGCAAGCGAACCCACGGGTTCGGTAACTCCGTGATGCGGATTCGGAGGCGAACGGCTCTACCGGGCAGAATTCGATCAATTCAGCCGCGCTGTCGCTTGTCGTCGCATAAAGTCCCAAAGGAAGGCTGTAGCTGGTGTTGATGCGGATGCCCAGAGCCATTGCGGCGACCGAAAGCGCGGAGAGTGTAAAGAGCGGCACGCCGAATGTGAGGAGAAGCGCCTTATGACGGCCAGACAGAAGCATCGGCTTCGACCTCCTCTACTCCGTTGGCGGATGCTGTCGATGCGTCCTCTCGCTGAGGGGCGTTGTCGGGAGGGGCCTCTTTCGCGGTGCGGGGCTTGGCGATCAGATAAACACTGCGGGCAATGATTTCGTAGACGGTTCTGGGGCTACCATCCTTGGGCGTGAATTTTCGTGTTTGAAGCGTGCCCTCAATGAAGATGTTCTCGCCCTTCTCATAGGTGACAGCGATATCGGCGAGGTCACCGTAGAAAACGAGGCTGTGCCAGTTCGTATGTTCCTGGGCTTGGTTGTTGCGGTCGGTGTAGCGGTAGCCTTCGGCCATGCGGGCGTTGGCGACTGGTGTACCCGAAGGCATGTAGCGAACTTGCGGTTTATCGGCGAGGTAGCCCGCCAACTCGATGCGGTTCTTTTGCATGTCAGTCTTTCCTTTCTTCGTGAAGATCCAAGTCGAGCTGCTCAATGAATCCTGGCTTTGTTTGCACTGCGCCATTCAACTCGGCTAGGAAGGCAGCTTCCATTGGGGATTGAGGAACGAATTCCGCGCGGCTGATGACGTTGCGGGTTCGATTGGGTGGCAATTGCGGTTCAATGCCGGCCTCGCCGATGGCAAGGAATTTGGTCGGCGGAGGAATCTCGGCACGATGCTTCAGAACAGCGTCCGTGAAATAGAGGATCTGGGTCCCGTAGATGGGATGGTGGCCGCTGACGAAGATCAGCATGTCGCCGGGCGCGACGATGCGTTCGTTGGAACCTTCCCCAGTCTTCCTCGGCGGCTTCAGCCGCATCACTTCGTCCGGTGTCACAAGGGGCCGCTCGACTTGATCCACCGTTGCGCTCATGTGGTTCGCGATGGGCGCCAAACGGGAGCCTGAGAAATTGAAGGTGGCCTTCTGGATCGTCTTCGTCCCGGTCATCTTCGAGAGCAGTTCCGCTGTGTCGAACTGGTTCGGCGCATAGGCAACCCGGACGTGGCAATTGGAGACGATGCTCTCGTTGGGGCCGTACTCATCGACGATCTGCCGGATGTCCTGCGTGATGAGGTACGCCTTTAGTCCGTAGCCGGCCATGTAGGAGAGCGCGTCGGCGAAGATCTCCATACGCTTCAGCGACGGGAACTCATCGACCATAAATAGGAGCCGGTGGCGATTGCGTTTCTGAGCCGCGCCTTGGAAGTCCATCCGCTCTGTAAGCCGGTTGACGATCATCGTGAACATAAGGCGGATGAGTGGGCGAAGCCGGATCTTGTCCGACGGCGGTACGACCAAGTAAAGCGAGACAGGTCGCACGTGATTGACGAGATCGTCGATTGTGAAGTCGCTGGCGGCGGTGTTCTTAGCCACCAGTGGATCGCTATACAGGGTGAGGGCGGTCTTGGCCGTGGACAGGACACCGGAGAAGTCTTTGTCCTCCTTGTCCAGCATCTCGCGGACCTTCTCTCGAACGACGGGGTGAGTCGTGGTTCGCTCTCCATCTGTGGTCATCCACTGATGGCTTCGCTGTGGATCGTGGGGGAAGTTCTCGAGTTCGTTCAAAGTGTCGCGGAAGCTCTGGCCCGGTTTGGTGAAAGTAGCGGCGAGGTCTCCCAAACTGGCTTCCCTGCCGGCTGCCGCTGCCGCGTAGCAAACGTGCAGAATCATGCCCGTGGTGATGGAGGCTGCTGCGTCTTGCCAGTAGCGCTCCATCGGGCTGTCTTCACCGGTGCGGACAATCATGTCGGCGACGTTTTGGGCGTCGGACACGTCGCGTGGTGTGCCGATTCGCACTTCCGCAAGGGGATTGAATCGGGAACCGTTAGCCACTTCTACCGGCGAGAACTTAAAACAAAGATGGCCAGCCTTTACCCGGAAACCGGCCGTGCGCGCCCAGTTCTCGCCTTTGATGTCGTAAACCACTGCCGATTCGGACCAAGCGAGCAAAGTGGGAATGACTAACCCGATGCCCTTACCGCTTCTCGTGGGAGCGAACGCGAGCACGTGTTCGGGGCCGTTGTGGCGAAGATAGTGGAGATGCCGCGTAGAGGGATTGAGCCATCCGCCCACGTAAACACCTTGGTTGGATTCGAGCAGCCCAGTGGCCCGAATGTCGGACGCGCTGGCCCAACGAGCGGAACCATGCAGGTCTTCCGTGTTTGCCGAGAGACGACGGGCGCGTCTCAGATTGAGTCCATAGACGATCATGACCGTGATGGCCGACCCAACGACGACCACGAGGGCTCCCGCGAGAAGCGGCTGTTTTACTTGAAGGCTGGCGGTATTACTGTGTTGAAGGAGCCAGAAAGCCCAGGCAGTTGGCTGGTAGATGGCGTGGCCCGAATGAATGAAGAGCGGCGCTCCGAGCGCTGCCTGATAGCGAAATTGGTAGGCAACAAACTGGGTGGCCGCTATGTTCACAACTAGGAGCAGTCCCAGGCCGGTCAGCATCGCTGGCCAGTTATAGCCGCCGACGAAACCGGGGTCCGGCGGCGTTCGATATACGTTTGGTTCGCGCGGCATCTTCGTATCGCTTAGCGTGCCAACGCGTGGGAACGTTGGCGCTCCTGGTTCGGCTTGAGTTGAGCTACCTGATTGGAATAAGAGATCAGGACGTTTTCAGCCACCCCCGCAGTGCCGGGGAGCAGGTGCTTTTCGTGCGCGACGACGCTCTTGGCACTCACCTTCTGGATGAGATGGTGGTCCGTTTCGCCCAGAACTTCGCCGCGGTACTTGCCGGAATCTGTGTCGGCAGAGTACGTCTTCACCTTCTCTCCCATCAGCTCTCGTGCTGCAACTTCGGCCGCAGCAAACGATTCCTTGAGGGCCTGTTCGCTTGGCGGGCGACGACCGTCCACTTCACCGTCCAGGATTTTCTCGGCCTCGATCTTGGCGACACCTCTGGAGGCAACCGGCTCCCGATGTTCTGTGGCCGTCTCCTTTTCGGTGATGGCTACCGCTCCCGCACCCCGCTCGAAAGAGGCTACGTGTTCGGAAGTCTCAGTTCGGAGCTGCTTCCCCCGTTCCAGATCCAATAGGTAGTCGGCTGCGCGATGGGCGTCCTTGGCCGCGCGAAAGATTTCATTCTTGTCTTCGCTGAGCGCCTTGATCCAAGACTGGACATACGCCGCGTGCTGTTCCGGATTGTGTGGAATACCCCGCTCCGCCGCTAAAAAGACGCTGGTGAGTTCGGCCCTCAATTCTTCCTTGGCGTAATTCGGATCGCCGAAGCGGTAGCTTTCGTTGAGAGTTGGCCGGTTTAGGCGGTCTGGATGGCCGCTCCAATGGGCCAGCTCGTGAAGAGCCGTGCCGTAATAGTCAGCAGCGGTCCTGAAGGCAACGTCCGGCGGGAGGTGAATTCTATCGGCGGATCGGCTGTAAAAGGCGCGGTCGTTCTGATCGTGAACGATCTTTGCACCAGAGTTCTGGAGGATCGATTCGCCGGTCTCGGCGATTTCCCATTCTGCGCGCTCCTTTGGTACGTAGGGAGAAATTCCGTCGATCTGCTTAGCGTTGAAAACCGTGAAGACTCTGCGGAGCGGTCCACGGTAATCGCCGTTGCTGGTATCGCGTTCGGCGTCTCCTTGAGGCGGTGCGCCTTTCTTGGCATCTTCGCCAAACTGCCAAAACTCAATCTGCGTGCCCTTTTCGCCCGCTCGAACCTGCCACCCGTTCGCGGCGGCCTGTTTATAGGTGAGCCAACGCGGATCATCGAAACCTTTACGGGTCCCAACGGCCATCAAATGAAGGGCATTGCCGCCGCGGTAATTCTTTTCGGTGGTCGGATTGAAAGGGAGTTGGAGCGATCCTGGCTCCCAGGGTTTCTGCCAAGGCGCGGTGCCTTTCTCAAGCATCTCGATGATCTGCTCTGTTACTTCTTTGCGAAAGTCCCTTTTGACCGGAGCTTCGGTGGAATTGGATTCGTTGGCCATGCGTCAGATCCTTTCGTCGAAGTTTGTTTCGGGTTGCTCTTCCTCGAAACCCGAGCCGAGGACAGGGTCGAGACCCTTGTCCTCTTCTGCCGGGGTATCGTGATCGGTGACGGGTATTTGATTAGGGGTGTCTTCCATGATCGTATCTAGCCTGTACAGGCTAGCATGTCCGAAGTATGCCCTCAGTTGCCCCAGTTGTCAAGCTTTCGTCCAGCCACCCCGCGAGCCCAAGGACTCGAACGAAAATTTCTCGAAAGATTGCTTGACGGCATTCTATGTTTCTATTAGTATCGAAATATAGAAACAAGGCGAAGCCGATACAGCGTGACAGTAAAGATTAGGCCTTCGCGGGTGAGGTAATGACGTGTCAAAGAAACCTTCCGAAGATCAGGTAGCGCGTTACGCGGACATGTTCTCCGCAATGGGCACGGAAGCACGGCTTCGAATTTTACGGCTGCTCTTGTCCGCGCATCCGGAGGGCATGACAGTCGGAGAAATTGGCAACGAACTGGGTATTCCGGGATCGACATTGTCTCATCACTTGGAAAAGCTGAAGAATGAAGGGTTGGTAGGTGTGCGGCGAGAGAGCACCTATCTTTGGTACTCGGCGAACACGGAAACCCTTCAGGAGCTTCTGGGCTTTCTATATGCCGAATGCTGCACTCGGAATCAAGCCATAGCACCAGAAAACATAATCACTCTCTGCAAATAGGAGAACCAAATGAACACCACTACAGAAGACATCAAAGAAGTTGTTAAGGAGAGGTACGGGCAGGCCGCTCTTCGGGTCACGTCTGGAGGAAGCTCCTGCTGCGGAACCTCATCTGCCTGCGGCACCGATGTCGATCCCATCACCTCCAACCTTTACGACGAGAAACAGAAACAGGGCCTTCCGGAAGAAGCCATCCTCGCGTCGCTCGGATGCGGAAACCCGACGGCGCTTGCTCAGCTCAAGGCTGGCGAGGTTGTGCTCGACCTTGGTTCCGGTGGGGGCATAGACGTTCTCCTTTCCGCCAAGCGTGTCGGGCCAACGGGCAAGGCGTTCGGACTCGATATGACGGACGAGATGCTCGCTCTGGCGCGAGAGAACCAGAAGAAGTCAGGTATTGAGAACGTTGAGTTCTTGAAAGGTGAGATCGAGCGCATTCCCCTGCCGGACAACTCAATTGATGTGATCATCTCGAATTGCGTCATCAATCTCTCCGCCGACAAGGACAAGGTGCTAAAGGAAGCCTTCCGTGTCTTGAAACCGGGCGGTCGTTTCGCGGTTTCTGACGTGGTAACGAAAGGTGAGATGCTGCCGGAGATCCGGGAGAAGGTGCTTCTGTGGGTCGGATGCATTGCGGGCGCGCTCGAAGAGAATGATTATCGCGCGCGGCTCACCGCGGCTGGCTTTGTGGACGTCGATCTGGAACCTACCCGTGTCTATAACGTCGAGGACGCGAGGGCCTTCCTGAGTGGCCAGGGAATCGACGTTGACGCGATTGCGACCGAAGTCGATGGAAAGTTCATGAGCGCATTCGTGCGCGGGACGAAGCCAGAGACAGCTAGCGCCTGCTGCGGACCCACTTGCTGCAACTAGATAAGGAAACGAGAACTACCATGCGCCTTCTCAGCAAGCTCACCCTCGCACTGACGATGCTATTCTCCGCTGTTAGCTTTTCGCAGCAGCCTTCCGCTTCAACCAAAAAACGAATTCTGGTGCTCTGCACCGGAAACAGCGCGCGCTCCCAAATGACGGAAGGGTTTCTTCGCTCTTTTGATCCGGCGCTGGATGTCTTCTCGGCCGGGACACAACCTGCGGCGCGTATAAATCCGTTCGCGGTGCAGGCGATGAAAGAGGTCGGGATCGACATCTCTGGGGGAAAACCCAAAAGCGTCACTCAATTCACCGGCGACTCATTTGACTACGTTGTGACAGTCTGTGACGACGCCGATAAGAACTGCCCCAACTTCCGCGGCAAAGTCGGGAAGCGGATGCACATCGGTTTTCCTGATCCTGCAAAGGCAACGGGGAGCGACGTTGAAAAGATGGCGGTGTTTCGCAAGGTTCGAGACGACATTAAAACGAAGTTCAAAGAACTATACGAGAAGGAAATCCGGAGCCGCTAGTAAGGAGCCTCTCTCGGGCGGTTGTTTGCAACCAAAGGGAAGTTGAATGGCAATAGTAGAAGAAAAGAAAACGATGAAGCGGCTCGGCTTCTTCGAGCGGTATCTGACTATCTGGGTAGCGCTGTGCATGGTTGCAGGCGTCATTCTCGGAAAGTTACTTCCGGGGCTTACAGCCGCCGTTAGAAGCCTAGAGTTTGGTGAAGGCAGTCAGGTGAACGGCCCGATTGCCGTGCTCATCTGGCTGATGATCACGCCGATGATGATGAAGGTCGATTTCGGCTCGATCCGCAATGTCGGAAAACGGCCGGGGGGACTCATCGTTACGCTGATGGTGAACTGGATCGTAAAACCGTTTTCGATGGCAGCTCTAGCTTGGCTCTTTTTCAAGGTCCTTTTTGCTGCGTTTCTAACGCCAAGCGAAGCTGATCAGTATATTGCTGGCTGCATCATCCTTGCAGCAGCTCCTTGCACGGCGATGGTCTTTGTCTGGAGCCAGCTGACGGACGGTGACCCGGCCTATACGCTCGTTCAGGTTTCAGTAAACGATCTGATCATGCTGGTGCTATTTGTTCCGATCGTGCAATTCCTCGTCAGTGGGGCTTCTAATCTGACGGTTCCATTTCAGGTGCTGGTTGTCTCCGTTGTGGTATTCATCGTCGTGCCGCTGGTTGCAGGAACTCTCCTCCGTCTCTTCTTTATTCGGAGTCGGGGAAAAGAGTGGCTTGAAAAGTCGCTTCTACCGCGTTTTGCGCCTGTGACGATTGCGGCACTCCTTGCGACTCTGACCTTAATCTTTGCTTTTCAGGCGGACAACATCACCGGACGGCCGCTTCATGTAGTGCTGATAGCGGTTCCGATTCTTCTCCAGGTCTACTTCAACGCTTCGCTAACGTATGGCCTGATGAAACTCCTCAAAGTTGAGTATTCGGTGGCTGCTCCAGGAGCGCTGATTGGGGCGTCAAACTTCTTTGAGCTTGCCGTGGCAACTGCCATTGCGCTCTTTGGCCCGCAGTCGGGTGCAGCGCTGGCAACCGTTGTCGGCGTTCTTGTTGAAGTGCCTGTGATGCTTTCTGTTTGTGCGGCATGTAACCGCACCCGTCACTGGTTTCCGAAGCGAGCGATGGAAGTCTAAGGGGTATCCCATGGAGGCGCTAATCATTGGGGGAAGTGACGCCGGAATTAGCGCTGCGCTTCGCATTCGGGAACTAGACTCCACCGTTTATCCGACGGTTGTCCTTGCAGATGAATACCCGAACTACAGCATCTGCGGTCTTCCTTTTTATCTGAGCGGCGAAACTCCGGACTGGAGGTCTCTTGCCCATCGAGCGGAGTTCGAGGGCATAAGGCTTCTAACAAATCACACAGCGATCGGCATCCAACCCAAAGAGAAACTCGTAGAGGTCCTCGACAGCAAAGAGCAGAAGCAGCGGTTGAGGTATGACTGTCTGCTGATCGCTACTGGTGCGCGTCCGGTTCGACCGTCGATTGAAGGCCCTGGACTTCCGGGGGTCTTTCAGCTTCACACGATGGAAGACAGCTTCCGCGTTCATCGCTACCTCGAAGAAAAGTCTCCCGGTTCGGCCGTGATCATCGGCGCTGGCTACATCGGCGTTGAAATGGCCGATGCTCTGAGGCATCGCGGCATTTCCGTCACGCTCATTAGTCGGCCAAAGGCGGTCTTTCCGACTGTGGACGGGGAACTTGGTTTGTTGATCGAGGAGGAACTCGAGGCTCACGGTGTAGAGGTGTTTAGTGGTGTCGAAGTTGAGTGCATTGGAAAGTGTGAGGATCGTTTGGTCGTTTCTGGCTCTGGCGGTTTTACGACAGAGACCCAGCTAGTTCTTTTTGCCGTAGGTGTTCAGCCAAACAGCGAACTCGCCCGCTCGGCTGGCATTAAGACCGAAACAGGCGGTGCGATCTGCGTAGACCGTCAGATGCGAACGAACGTCGCGACCATCTTTGCTGCCGGCGATTGCGTTGAGACCTGGCACCGTATTCTTAGCCGAAACACCTACATGCCTCTGGGCACAACCGCGCATAAGCATGGAAGAGTTGCCGGCGAGAACATGCTCGGCGGTACTCGAGCTTTTGAGGGCGTAGTCGGAACTCAGGTAGCAAAAATCTTTGATCTCGTTGCTGCTCGAACCGGGTTAAAAGAAGCTGAAGCGAAAGAAGCTGGCTATGAGCCGGTCACCGTTCAGACCGAAGTCTGGGACCACAGGGCTTATCACCCAGGCGCTCAGAAAATGAGCCTTCGCATCACAGGCGATCAGTTGACGGGCGTCCTGCTTGGGGCACAGATCCTCGGGAGTTTCCGAAGTGAGGTTTCAAAGCGCATTGACGTATTTGCAACGGCTCTCTTCCACGGCATGACCATCGAAACACTGAGCGATTTGGACCTCAGCTATACACCTCCTGTGGGCAGTCCTTGGGACCCAATCCAAGTTGCGGCACAGTCTTGGGCGGCTTTCCTAGGAGCAAAGAACAGTGGATAAACCGAGGGAGAAACCATGAGAAAGAAACGTCTGCTTGTCCTCTGCACAGCCAACTCTGCCCGGTCGCAGATGGCCGAAGGCTTCATGCGCCACGACCACGGAGAGAGATTCGAGGTCGAAAGCGCGGGTACTAAAGCAACATTGGTTCGCCCGGAAGCTATCGCCGTGATGAAAGAGATTGGAATCGACATCTCCGGCCATCGCTCGAAGGTTGTGGACGAATTTGCGGAGCAGAGCTTCGATTACGTGCTGACGGTTTGCGACAACGCAAAGGAAAGCTGCCCGATATTTCCGGGACACGGGAAACGGCTTCACCACAGTTTTGAAGACCCAGCGGCTGTTCAAGGAACAGAGGAAGACCGTCTTTTGTCGTTTCGCCTCGTTCGAGATCAGATTCGTTCCTATTTGCGGGAATTCGCTTCGGAGCGCGCTTGATGCTGGCCCTTCTCTTGGGTGTTCTTTTCCAACAACAGTTCGACCGCATCCGGGCGGCCGAATTCGCTGAGAAGGCATTACTGAGCGAAATACGGGCCCACGAGCAATCAGCAAATAAACTAGCGCTCACGGAAAAGAGAAGGTTCGCGGAGAAGTACGAAGCACTAGGCCGTGCAATGGACAAGTTCACGCTGGCCTATAACGCGGGCCGTGGTAACGTCTGGCCCAAGAAGGAAGCCGAGGCTTTGGCAAAGGCTATCCGAGAATTTGAAAGCACCACTTCCTGGCGTCCGCTTTCTCAATGCGCTGGCGGTCGCGGATCAAAAGAATCCGCCCAGAAATCGCAGTAGCGCTGATTTTCTGATGGGGGCCTCTAAGCCCCCGCCAAGATTGCGTTGATGGTTAGCAGGCTAAAGAGCGACCCCCAGACCTTCAGCGCGAAGCGTCGCTTCCTCCGGCCCAGCTCCGGTGCAACATCCGGCGAGCTTTCCATTGATGACTACTGCCGGTACACTCATTACTCCGTACTGCTTAGCCTTAGCTGCGACGTCAGGCTTGTTCATGTCGAGCACCTGAACATCACACGAGGGACAAGCGATGCTCTTGACGAGCTGCACGGTGGGTTCACAAGCGGGGCATCCCGCGCTGAAGACTTCTACTTTTCGTTTCTGTTCCATGATTATCTTCCTTTTACACTCAATTGGACTAACTCATTTCCAGCTGACTTCCTGGGCCAACTGTTCCAAAGCGATGCGGCAATTAAAACGCTGAGCCCCGCGTACATCGCCAGCATCGATTCAAATCTAAATTTCCCAAGGAGCACCACTGCCGCCCCCACAGTTCCCAGAAGGGCAGGAGCAATGCCGCGACGCTCCCGATATCGAAAGCCAAGGGCGCTGACCGACACGATCAGGAAAATAGCAGTGAGCCCGAAGAGGTACCGCTCGGACATTAGAAATCCGAGTCCCAACGTTGTTAGTAGCCCTGCATAGGCAGGCCAGCACAGTGGGCACGTCAGTTTCGGGAGGAGGGAGGCTCCAATGCCTGGCAGTACAGCCGCAAATCGTTTCCATGTCATTGCAGCACCTCGTCCGAATCTATGCTTTCGAGAATCGGGCACTCGCTGGCCGGCCCACACCCAGAGCAACGCTCTGTGATGCGGCCAAGTGCTTCCTTCATCCGGTGAAGGGTTTTAATCTTTTCCTCGATGTCGTTGATCTTGGCATTGGCGAGGGCGCGGACCTCAGCGCTGTCTCGACCGGAGTCAATCCGGATCGCGAGCAGCTCCCGAATTTCTGCAAGCGTAAATCCAATCTCCTGAGCACGTTTGATGAAACGCACTCGGCGTACCGTTTGGTCCGGGTAAACCCGGTAGCCGGATGCAAGCCGAGGCGGCTCGGGTAAAAGGTTTTCTCGCTCGTAATAGCGAATGGTCTGGAGGTTTACTCCGCCGCGCTCTGCTACTTCGCCAATCTTCAGACCCATGAATTCTGTCTCCGTGGTTTCTACAGTTCCTAGCCTAAACCCTGTACGTAGGTATAGGGTCAAGAGATTTCTTGGAGAAACTTGATGCAAGTTAACCCGAACGAATGTCCGTGGGCGGAGGTCGATCAGCTTTGCTTTATTTGGGATCGAGAAGGAATTGGCGAAAGCGCGGAACCTCAAGACCGGGCCTGTGCTACTCATCCGTTCGGCTCAGCGCCGGGGCTCGAGGTAACGGGACAAAAATCGAACATCTCATCGGAAGTCCGGTCAGTGTAGGTGTCGGCTGTGTTCGATCCTGATGACCGCGCTGGCGATAATCTTCGGCATACTTCGTAGACCGTCTCACGTAGGGGCTGGGACCGGAAGACTTTGTCCTCTTGCCCTGGCCATGGCTAGATGGTCCGCTATTCCGACCTATCTGGGCCTGCTCTGTTTCGAGTTCTTCTGGTCTGGCGTAGAGGTCATCTTGGTTGGTAGACTCCGCTGGCGATCATTCGCGGTTTGGAGCGCGCGAAGCTTTTGATGGAAATCGGTCCGTAGTTTCCACTCTCCACCTCCGTGGGGCTGGGCGAGGTCGAGTTTGGCTAGTACACCAAGTCTTGCCTGAAGTTGAGAAGCCTTTACGCGCTGCAATTCTGACCCAGTGGGCTCGGGCGTTTGAATTGATCCCCATTCCTCTGAGGTGGGTCCCATCTTGCGAAGCAGCTCTCGGTCAAGGTTGGTCACATGGAGCGCAGTGATTTCCCGCCGTCCAGACTCGATCGCGTCCCCGACGGTGCGAAATCCAAGTTGCTCCGTGCAAAGTTCCTCTGCATGATTCCGAATTGAATGTTTGATCACATCCCGAGGAATGCGGAGGCTGCCGAGGGCGGTTACACCGCGTAAGGCGACGTGGACATGGGGATGGCCGGTGTTGAAGTGAGCTACCGCTACCCATTCCAATTGGATGTTCATCTCTCGCCCAAGCCGCGTCATCAGATCGCGAGTGTGCCGCTTGAGATCCAGTCTCTCTCCAAATTCTGGAGAGACGATCATCTTGAACATCCTCGGATCACCGGCTTTCTGCCATTTCCCAAGTGCTGCCGCAATGGCGACGTTCTCCTTCTCGGCGGTGAATCCGACGCCTTCGCTATTCGCGCTTTCACGAGCGATGTACCGGCCATGGGCAGCCCACTGGCCGCGCACCTGGTTCGGGGAGTAGGTGACCCGGATCGCACAGCGTTGCTTGTGTGGCTTGCGGGGCCGAGCCGCGGAGCTAGCGCCGGATGAGGGCTTCCGGCTGCTCGTCATGCGTGCGATCCGCATCAGGCCTTTGAAAGCGCTGGACCACGATTTGCTCTCGTCGCGGACAATTCTCGGCCTGCGTGGGCGGAGCTTGATTGCTGCTTCTTCAGACATCCGAAGCTCCCTTCAGTACATCGATCAAGGCCAACTTGGAATCTCCCGTCATGTTCTGAGCGACCGAAAGCATAAATCTGTCATAGCGAAGCTTCGCGCGGCGTTTGGTGGCATCGAGCGCTTCGGGCGGAGGTTCGGGTGTGCAGGTGAGGAACAGTCGAACCAGGCTGTCAGTCAGCGCGAAGAGAGCCTGGTTGGCGTTATGGAGCCGGCGAATCTCTTTCGCCATCCGATCAATGCTTGCGGCAACGGTCGTTTCGAGTTGATCCTGCTGGGAGCCGCGGCGCAAGTCCTGGTCCATTACCGAACGCACGTAGGCGGAGAGCGAACCGAAGCCCCGTGCGCGCGCAGCCTTCTTTGCGGCGGCGAGTTGATCGGGCTCGAAAACGATGTTGAAGGGTTGCGTTTTTGCCATGTGGGAGTTTCCTATATGACAGGCTAGCTTGTCCAATACAGCCATACTATTGCAGCCTAAGCGCTTACGCAAGAAAAATCGACTACACTCCCACATCCCCCTTTATGTTCCACTACCACCTTCATTGCCCCATCCCCTTTGATTGTGGCGAACTGGCCTAGAACGACTTGGAATGCATTAGAACTGCTTAGAATGTTTTGGAACCTGTACAAGCTAGCTTGTCTTTTATTAGAACTTGCTGTACTTCTTTAGACAGACGTGATTTCGATGCCAAACCCCGGTGAGTTGCCACAATTGACCGATCTTGCTTCCGAAGTACCGGCCCGGCGGATCGGAGTGATTCGATTTCTCTGGCCGTCTATCCGTGCCTGTCTGGATGCGGGACACACGGTAAGGGCGGTTCAAGCTCGACTGAACGCGGATGGGCTGTCGATTCCGTATTCGACGCTGTGCTGGGCGATTGCGATTTTACGAAAGTCCCGCCCGACGAATGAGAAATCCGCGCCGCCAAAGGTCGGGGAAATCAAAACTCCGAGGCCAGTCGGAAACGATCCGTTGGCGAACCTACACCGGATTGTCAAAAGTCGCCCTGGGTTTGAATACAACGGGACGATGTCGGACGAAGAATTGTTCGGAAAGAAATGAGGAGACGAAAGATGGCTTCAACGAAGGCGAATGGGATTGAACTGGAAGGCGAGATTCACTTCTCACTTCAGGGCAAGGGAGGAGTCGGGAAGAGCTTGGTTGCATCGTTCCTTGCCCAATACTTCCGCCACCGGAGGAATGTTCCGGTTCGTTGCATCGACACTGACCCGGTAAATCAGACCTTCTCCCAGTATCGAGAGCTGGAGGTAGACCGGCTGGAACTGCTGCGGGACGGTTCCATCGATCAGCGGGCCTTCGACGGATTGATGGAGAACCTGCTGACGCAGTCCGGTACCTTCATCGTGGATAACGGCGCATCGACGTTCATCCCCCTTTGGAACTACATGCTTGAAAACAACGCGATGGGCTTACTCAAAGACTCGAGGCGGAAGCTCTACGTGCATTGTGTGATCACCGGCGGACAGGCCCTTGCGGATACCCTGAGCGGCTTTGCCCGGCTCGCACAGACGTCGGAGGATCAGAACATCGTCCTATGGATCAATGAGTACTTCGGACGCATCGAGCGTGAGGGGCACCAACTGCATGAGATGCCGGTGTATCAGGAGAACGCAAGCCGAGTTCTGGGCTCGATCGTGATACCTCGGCGGAATCAAGACACCTTTGGGCGGGACGTCGAAGACGTAATCACGCGGAAGCTGACTCTCCAGGAAGGAATCGACTCGGCTGGATTCCCAATAATGATGCGCCAAAGGCTCAAAGTGATCCAGCGCGAGTTGTTCGACCAGTTGGATGGGTTGTCATTCCAATAGCGCCATGGATATCAATCGACTGATGGCCGAAGCGATAGCGCGGCACGGCGTCAAGCTGGATGCCGCCGATCCCGCCATGGTGATCGTGACGCTGAACCGGCTGATGCTTGAGGACGCTGTCCACGAAGTAGCCGATGAGATACGTAGGGCAGCTAGTGAATTCGAGGCGGCCGGTGAGAGGCTTCAGAAAGGCGTCGGCACGGCCTTGGCTCGTGAAGTCGCTCGGAATGGCAAAACTGGTTCTCCCGGTACGCACGTGCAGTGGCTGTGTGTTGCATTGGCCGCCATTGCTGCCTTCACCGCTGGACTTATCGTTGGGAGGTTGATATGAAATTTCAAGATTGGATCTGGGTCTACCTGGGCACCAATGAAGCGTTCACGCGATGGGCCGTGCTCCTGTTTTATGGAGCAGTCTTTGCAGTCCTCATCGTCCTCGCTTGCTTGGCCGTTGTTCTATTTGCCGCTATGGCAGTCGCATAGCAGGCTATGGCTGCTGCGGCGCACCTGCATGATTCGATATCCTGACGATGCGCAGATTTCATGCCTGATCGCCAGATTAAAGTTGGGACAGTCGCCGACTTCGTTCGCGAAGTCGCTGTGCTGCGGCAACTTTGGAAACGAGACTCTATCGACGAGTTGTGGTTTCGCGGGGAATCAGCAAAGCACTTTCAAACCACGCTTCGCCCATCGCTCTACAGGAGCGATCGGGAGACCGCCGACATACTGGACCTGGAGGAGCGGCTGTTTGAGGAGTTCCGGAGATCGGGCAGAACGTTGACGGAAGTGCAGCCTGAGGATGACGCAAATTGGTATTTTCTGATGCAGCATCACGGTTGCCCGACCCGCCTTCTGGATTGGTCGGATGGTGCTTTGATTGCCTTGCATTTTGCTTTGACTTCCGCGTCAAGCTATAAAAGCACCGACGACTGTGTGGTTTATGCCCTTGATCCAAACTGGCTGGACGATGAGCTTCCAGAAGTCATCATTCCTGCTGAAGTTGAGGATGAATGGACCGAATTTGACCTCTTTTTGCCCCGAGTTGACGGGTTCGCCGAGCTACCCCTCCCCCATCAGCCGCTTGTTTTAGAGTTTCAACGGTTCACGCAGAGGATCGCAGCGCAGCGGAGTCGATTCCTGATTTTCGGGCTGGATAGAGATCCCCTCACCCCGCTTTTGTCTACTGCAGATTCAAGGTTAGTGAAGATCATCTTCGATGGCTCACGTAAGGTTGAGGCTCGCTATGACTTGCGTACGTCTGGAGTTACCGAAGCGGTTGTATATCCGGATCTAGATGGTTTGGGTCGAGAGATATCCAATCTTTGGAAAGATTTCGAGCCGACCCACAAAGCCCCGATGCGCTCGGCAATCACTTGCGAAGCAGAGGAAGGATTCTTGACGCGTCTCGCGAAAACATGGAAGGGACTTGGACGAGGAGTCAGCAAATCCAAGTAGGGGGCTAACTTAAGATCCGCTTCTACTTCGAATCAACGAAGACTGAGGCGGAGCCAGTGCCCCGCCCAGAAGAGGGCCTTAGGCGACCCCCCGACGCCTGTAGTCCGGCATGTCGTCGAATCGGATGACCTCCGAGGCGGTTACCGCTCGGCTCAGTTGCACAAACTTCCGCTCCGTGAGGCCGAGCATCTCCGCGATCTGACTTTGAGCCGGACGATCTGCTTCGGCGTAGCCAGCCAGGATGAAGTCACGACGCTTCTGAAAGTGGCGGATGGTGCGTGGGAGCGGGTCCACTTTGCGGAGATAGTCGAGTAGCGCTCCGTTGATGCGGTGCTCGGCGAGAGTCTTGAGCTTGAGGTTTCTAGATGAATCAAATCGATCCACGGCCTGGATCAATCCCACGGTGCCGGCGGAGATGAGGTCGTCGAGTTCGACCTGCGGGCAACGCCGATGAAGTCTTCGGGCGAGCAATTCCACTTGGGGAAGATGATCGAGGATCATTTGGTCTCGGTTGGTCATAGCCGGATTGGCCGCTTACGCGGCCACCTCCTGCTTCGCCGAACGGTCCAGACGGTTGATGCGTTGGACCCGGATCTCGGTGATGGACTTATTGACGCCGTCCTTGGCGGTGTATTCGCGGGTGTTGAGTTCGCCCGTGATCTGGAGATGTGCGCCCTTTGTGAGAGTGGCGGCGTACTCAGCCAGACGGCCGAAGATCACGAGACGGTGCCAGGTGGTCTGCGATTGGCGCTCGCCGGTTTCGCGGTCCTTCCAGGTGCGCTGCGTGGCCAGCGATAGGGTGGTGAGAGTCGAGTCGTTGCGAGTTTTACGGGTTTCGGCGTCGTTGCCGAGGTAACCAATCAGAATCACGTTGTTCATTTGCTTTCTCCTTCTGCCGCCGTCTCTTGATCGGGGCACCCCAAAGCGAGCGGGGCCGCTCCCAAGAGCGAAGCGGTGAGGCGAAGTGCATTGTTGGGGGACCGGGCGAATTGCGGAGAGCGATAGCGAACGAACCCGCAGGGCGCAATCCGTCTGGGGGAGCCGACAAAGCAGAACGTAGCCGAGCGCCGGGCGCGGCCAGGCAATAGCCGTCAAGCGATGCGGTGCCCGATCATGGACGGAAGGCTAGGGGAGATGCAGGGACGTGAGGCAGATATTCACCTGCGACGTCAGATGATCCCTGAACGAATCGACGTCTTGACCTCCAGAGTGCGATGGCCTTTGCCTCGATTGATACCCTGGGGACATGTCGAATTCGGTGATTTTTCGCAGGGCACTCGACGAAGGCGATTTGGCTCAGCTTTCGCGCCTTCTCACCGAGGATTCAACAATTGCCGGGCGGACTCACGCCTGGGGATTTCCCTGCCAGATCGGCCCTTGTCAGGCCATCTCCTATCTGGCGCAAGCGCGCTTCAACGGTTTCGTAAAGCACCGGCGAGCGGGTGAGATGACGCGGATGTTGCTCGAAGCGGGTGCCCCGGTGGACGGCGATCCAACTGATAAAGAGAACTTGCTCATCACGGCTGCCAGTTATAACGAAGTCTCAGTGGCGCGAACCCTGGTCGATGCCGGCGCGAACCTCGAGGCCATTGGCCACGCCGTTGCCAATGGGACACCGCTCGCTCACGCCATCGAGTTTGGAGCCGTGGAAATCGTTGACCTTCTCGTCGCTGCTGGAGCAAAGATTCGTTCATTGGCGGAAGCCGCTGGAGCCGGTAGGATCGACGGAATGCTTGAGTCCAAAGCAGATAGCAACCAACGCGCCGAGGCCCTCCGCGCTGCGGCTGTCTGTGACCGGCTCCAAGTCATCGACGAACTCCATGCGGCGGGCGTCTCCTTAAATCAACTCATCAACGGGGGCACCGCACTGCATTGGGCGGCTTGGGAGGCAAAGGCCGCGGCCGCACGCCATCTTGTGTCGCTGGGCGCAGATGTTGCCGCCAAAGACCCAGAGCACGACGGTACACCCCTTGACTGGGCTCGTCACCGGTCAAGCGAATGCCCCAATGCCCACCCTGGCGGACACGCGGAGGTAATCCGTTTTCTCGAATCCAAGCTCAAAACTTGAGACGATCCGCGGCAAGAGCGACTCGGGTGCCGCGCCGATCAACAATCGCGAAACTTTCGCTTGACCCTGGACCTAGGTCTAGGGTCTATGCTGGGGCATGGTGGGCTTGACCATTGGAAAAGTCGCTGAACACGCGGGAGTGAACGTAGATACGTTGCGCTATTACGAGCGCCAAGACGTTATCGGTAAGCCATTACGCAATGGCTCCAACTACCGTTTGTACCCGGAAGACACGATCAGGCGTGTCCGCTTTGTGAAGCGAGCCCAAGAACTCGGTTTTTCGTTAGCTGAGATCAAGGAACTTTTGGAACTTCGGGTGAGCAAGAATGCTAGTTGTGCCAATGTTCGCGATCAGGCTTTAGCGAAGGTTGACTCGCTCAACGAAAAGATCCGCTCGCTGCAATCGATGCGGCGCGCCCTTGTGAAACTCGCGAATGAATGTTCGGATGACGGACCTGTGGGCGATTGCCCAATCCTCGATGCTCTGGACGAAAAAGGAAGAGTGAGATGAAAGAAAGATCCCTGACCCTAGCGTCTATTCTGGTTGCATCCGGGGCTTCGCTCTGCTGCATCGGTCCTGTGGCTGCGGCGGTTCTCGGCCTAGGCACCTTTGGTGCGGCGGGCTTCTTTGAAAACCTTCGTCCCTATCTTTTGGGAGTTACCGCTCTCCTTCTGGGCTCAGCAATCTTCCTTCGAATTCGATTTCAGCGAAAGACCGCCTGCGCCGGGGGAGAGTGCGCGCCAACTTCTGCGAATGGATCTATGTCAACAACCTTGCTTCTCACATCAATAGCATCAGTAGCCCTGCTTGCGGCTGTTCCGCAACTGTCAACTGCATACGTTGGCGGGAGGGTTGGTGCTGACTCGACCGTTCTGGCCGCGAAAGACGGAGTAGGGCAAACAGTCGCGATCTTTAAGGTTGAAGGGATGACCTGTGCTGCTTGCGCCTCTGGCCTGAAGGCAACTTTGGGTAGAGAGGAAGGCGTTCTGGCTGCGGAGGTCAACTATGAGAAGACAACAGCCAAGATCAGCTTCGACCCGGCAAAGACGTCCGTTGAGAAGTTGATTGCCGCGATCGGGAAGCTCGGATATGCTGCCAAGCTGAAAGACGGCAAGTGATGAAGATCGAACTCTTTTACTTCGGCGGATGTCCGTCGTACATCGAAGCCGCCAACAATGTACGCGAGGCGCTGCGTCTTGAGGGGATTGCGGGCGATGTTGAGCTTGTGCCAGTTGAAAACGACACTGATGCGCAGACAACGCGCTTGATTGGATCACCGACAGTTCGCATTGATGGCCGCGACCTTGAGGGCTCTGAGGCGGACGAACGCGGATATGGTCTCGGATGCAGGATCTACCAAGACGAGCAATCGATTGCGGGCTGGCCGTCTGTTGCGCTGGTGCGGCGCGCGCTTCACCGCGCATAAACAGATGGGCGTCGAGAGCCACGAATTTGCCGCACCGCACCAAATGCTTCCGATCTAGGCCTGGGCTTCGGTCTAAACTCCCCTAGGGCCGAACAGTATGACACCCACGCCAGCGAGACAGAGAGCAGAACCGAGTACGTCCCACCGATCGGGCGGAGTGTTCTCAACAGCCCAAAGCCAGAGCAATGACGAAACGATGTAGATGCCTCCGTACGCGGCATAGGCTCGACCAGCGAAGTCGGCTTCAACCCGCGTCAGAACCAAAGCAAACGCGACAAGCGAGAATGCACCAGGGATGGTCCATAACGGACTCTTCGCCATTCGGAGCCAGGCCCAAAAGGAAAAACATCCTCCAATCTCGAAACAAGCTGCCAGCACATACCAACCGAAAGCCATCACTGCTGCGTTGATCCCATCACTGAAGCGGCGATTCTTCCACACTGGGTCAAATCGGCGCATCGACAATCGGCAACGGAATCCACAAGTTTGCGCATTGCCTTGAGCCGAGAGATCTTCTCGTCAATCTCGCGTTGCTTGCGTAGAGCCATTTCTTTCCAGCGGCGCGAAGCTGGAACACCGGCGCTGAAACCATGCAATAGATGGCGCATCTCGTGAAGTCTGAACCCACATTCCTGAGCAAGCCGTAAAACGGAAAGTCGATCGAGGGAATCTGGAGAGTATCGGCGCTGCCCGCTGGCACGGGCAGGCTCCGGCAGTACACCAATCTTTTCCCAATATCGAATCGTGGAAGCAGGGATACCGCTGCCGCCGGAGAGTTCGCCAATTGTCATACCAAATCCTTCTTGACTTAAAGTCTACTTTAAGTCTTAAGGTGGAACTGTGAATCTCAGAAAAATGCTTTCCACATTCGTTTTAGTCATGGGAGTTGGCATGTCGCAGGACGCAAAAGAAGTTGTCATCGCTTGCAATCTGAACGCGATCAGTAAAGCCGAACGCCCCCGCTACGCCGACCTCACCAAGAGATTGCGAGCAAGCGTGAAAGATCGTTCGGAATTGCCTGACGGCTATTCCTACAAGCTGGACGGTTCCGCCATACCTCTCAGTCAGGTCGGCGAATGGATTTCCCTCGAACGGCTATGTTGTCCATTCTTGACGCTTAAGATCTCGGTTGCCGGCGGAGAACGCGACTGGCTTTTGATACTGACCGGCCCCAAAGGCGTAAAGCCGCTATTGATGGAGGAGTTCCCGGACCAGCGGAGGAACTAGGCCAGACCATGATAAGAGAGGGCCCTACCTTAAGTTGGAGGATGACGTCTGCTGAACCCACGGCTTCCAGAGATTGTGAGCGCGAGTAAACTCAATGGGTGCGTCTACCATACCTGCGCCTGAGCGATCCTCAGGAGACACCCTTCATTCCGCTGTTTCAGGCATGGGGCGATCTGCTGCTATCGCGCCATATGGCCCACGAGAGCACGGAACGTTGGATGGAGGGCCTAGCAACCAGATGGACAGTGCAGACGGCCTGGGCCTGCTTTGAACTGGCTTGCCACTTGGCTCTTGGCCTAAATCCGCTAGATAGATCGCAACAGTTGTCCCAAGGATTCTGGGTCAAGCTCAACCAGAAACTAGCGCAACGGAACCCTCCGCTAGGGCCAATCGACCATAAGGCGCCACCGTGGGATGACTGGCACCTGATCCAAATGGAACGGCATCCATTTGCTCACCTTGGTGCGGGTGGCGGGCGCTTCCCTCGAAGGGATGACGCAGATCTCGCGGCGGAAGAGGCTGAGAAGGCAATTCGCCGGCTTCTAAGTCTCGTTGGAGTCTCTCCACCAAGATGGCTAACGATCAGTGGTGCGTCATGGCCACGGGATGGAAGCCCACTTCAAAGCAACTTCGGTGGGGGCTCTGGCATGGGGATCAGTGGAACACTGACGGTGCAATCTGCTAGAGCGGACGATCCCACCACAATTCGGCTCGCAATCGTCGCGCTCGACGGCAAAGAGTCTTGCGATTTATACCCAGCCGGGTTTGATTGGAAACCGCGGGTCGAGCAACTTCTCAACGGGCTTGGTAGCCCGATTCGGGGCATACGTGTTTACGACCGCCATCAGGTATACCTTGAAGAGCCTCTTTTGATGTGGGGCGCAGATAATCCTTCCCCCTGATTTAGCGGCCATTCTCGATCCGAGCTTGGGCTTTAGCAATCGTTCGGGCGCTATAGGCCGCCTGACGCGACTCAGAGCCCTTCTTGGAAAGGTCGCGACTGCCAATTGCCTGTGTGACCGAATCGGCACTTAAACCATGCGACAGGGCGTAAACGGCATAGGCAAGGTCGATTCGATTCCCATCGCCGCCATAAGAGGGATTGGCGCGAAAATCGTCAATCGAGAGCAGCCGGCGATCTGAGATCACCATGGGTGATCTGGCTATCTCCGCCTCTCGGTGCGCGTTCAACTTCCTGACGGCCGCTAAGAACTCTTGAGCATTGGGGTACGCAGCGGCCTGCCAGTTCCCGATGATCTTCACGAATGGGAAGTCGCCATTAGTCCCTTGGTACTTTTGCTTTCGATTCGTAAAGCCGGCGAGACGCCCGAAGTGCCGCCAATCGGCCGCCCCTCGATCGCCATCGAACTTTTCTGCAATCGCGCGGGCGGCTAGAGTAGACATTCGCTGGGGGAGGATTTCCCCATGGTTGACCCAGGCTTGGAAATTGCCGGGTGACGTTTCAACGACCAGCGATGGCGTAAAGCCCTCCGCCTTCATCCGCTTGACTGCATCCGCGGTCAGGTCATCAACCATGCTGAGGTGGTGTTCGCCCTTCGGACGGATATAGACATTGCGGCCTTGAGAGTTCTGGTAGCGCAGCCATGGGACGGACTTGAGCAGCGTTGCGCGATCCCAGGTTCGGGGGAGCATCTCGGGCTGCCGCGAACCCGAGCCGGGCACGTGTGGCTTGAAGAGACCGATCTCGTAGACCTCGCAGCCCATAGCGTTAATCTGCTGCTCGACGGCAACCAGAGTGCGGCTTTTCATTTTTGCCCCTTGACGTTCGGTGGAACTTCGGGAATAATCAGCTTCATAGCTAGCTTGTACATGCTGGCTATGAAATAGTCAAGCCTGGAGTTCTGGAATGCTCCCTCAGACCGCAATCCCTCTTTCGCTCAATGACCGTGGCCAATCGGCCCGGCTCGATGCGAAGCTCCGACGCGAACTCGGGGAGACCGTCCTGCGGGCGCTCGCGGATGGTAGGACGGAAGACTTGGTTCTCAACCCCGACTCCCGCCTTTGGGTGAAGCGGCAAGGTGAAGGATTCCAGTGCATCGGCGAGATGCCGCCCGCACAAGCTCAAACTGCGATGGGTACGATCGCGGCCCAGAAGGGCACCGTGATCAATCATGACCGGCCCATCCTCGAAACCGAGCTACCGATTGACGGGAGCCGCTTTGAAGGATTAATGCCACCTGTCGTGAGCCGTCCCACCTTCGCGATTCGCCAGCGCCCGCGACGAATCTTCACGCTAGAGGACTATGAGCAAGCCGGAATCCTGAGCGACTCCCAGGACCCGATGAACCGCCGCCGGTGGCGCAACGAGTTCCAGAACGCCGTCCGCGGTCTCTCGCACGCCGAAGTGATCCGCGCCGCCATTGCGGAGAAAAAGAACATTCTCATCGTCGGGTCCACGGGTTCCGGGAAGACGACCCTCGTAAACGCAATCCTCGAGGCGTTGATCAAGCTGGCGCCGCACGACCGCGTGATCTCCATTGAGGACACGATCGAATTGCAATGTCCGGTCGAGAACTACGTGGACCTGCGGGCGGTTGGCAACGTGACGATGCTGGATTGCCTGCGCGCCTGCATGCGCCTAAAGCCGACCCGAATCGTGGTGGGCGAAGTTCGCGGGGCTGAAGCTCACGTAATGCTGAAGGCTTGGAACACCGGGCACCCTGGAGGCGCGGCTACAGTCCATGCCAATGACGCTCTCAGTGGTCTGGTGCGTCTCGAAAGTCTTGTTGCGGAAGCTACCTCCGCGCCGATGCAATCGCTGATTGCGGAAGCGGTGGATCTGGTGGTTTTCATTGACGAGGAAGCGGATCTGGCGGCTGGCCGCAAGGTTCGTCAACTGCTGCTGGTGAACGGGTACGAAAACGGTCGTTACTCGGTCGAATATCTTTAACCCAATTTAAGGAAGGACGAATCTGATGAAGTTTTCGAATCGTGTTGTTGGTCTGACATGGATGCTGCCGGTCTTGCTGCTGTTAGGGGCGCAGACTCTGTTGGCGGGTGGCGCGGGTGGCGGTGGTTTGCCATGGGAGACGCCGCTCAACCGGGTAGCGCAGTCGATGACTGGCCCGGTGGCGCTCTCCATCTCTCTCATTGCGCTGATGGTGGCGGGCGGAACGCTCGTGTTTGGCGGCGAACTGAGCGAGTTCGCACGCCGGTCCTGCGTAGCCGTGCTGGCGATTGCATTTCTGGTGCTGGGCGCTGGCTTCATGACGACGTTGTTCGGCGTGGGCGGGGCGGTCGTTCTTTAGGCTCACCATGGAGACGTCACGCGAGATCGTCATCCATCAATCCGCCAACCGCCCACACTTGCTGCTGGGCGGTGACCGCGAGTTGGTGCTGTTCGCGGCCTTGCTATCGGCAATGCTGATCTTCGCGCTTGTCACTTGGTGGGGCGTGGTGGCTGGGATCTCTCTGTGGATCGCAGCCGTCGCGGTGCTTTCGCGGATGGGCCGGTCGGACCCAATGATGCGCCAAGTCTACTTGCGGCACGTCCAATATCGGCCCTTCTACCCAGCCAAAGGGTCAATCGGTCGAGAGACGGCTTCAATTCCTAGGCATTGGAGGTAACGATGAAACTTGCTGAAAATCGCTCCCGCATTCAAGGCCTGGCGGACCTGCTGCTGTATGACTCCATGGTGGATAGCGGCGTCTTGTTGCTTCAGGACGGGGCGATGCTCGCGGCCTGGTCATTCCGCGGCCCGGATATGGCCTCCGCGACGCACTCCGAGATGGGGGCCTTGAGTGCTCGGCTGAACTCGGTATTGCGGCTCGGCAGCGGCTGGATGATCCAGTGCGACGCCATCCGCTCGATGGCCCCTGACTATCCCCCGGCAGGCGCATTCCCTGATGTGGTCACCAAGCTGATTGATGACGAGCGGCGGCAACAGTTCACGTCGGAAGGGTCGCACTACGAAAGCGACTACTACATTGCCCTCACCTACCTGCCTCCCGAGGAAAGCGAGGAGCGCGTAAAGGGTTGGATGTTTGAAGGCCGGCGGGAATGGAAGTCGAGCGCGTTAAGGGCTCTCGACTATTTCAAGGGACGCGTGAGTGCGTTTGAGGACATCTTCGCTTCGCTGTTTCAGGCGAAGCGTTTGTCGGGTACTTCGCGCGGTGACGAGTTGCTGCAATACGTACATCGTTGTGTTTCGGCAGCGGATCACTCAATTCAATTGCCGCAGATTCCGAGCTACCTGAACGATATCCTTGCCTCGCGCGATTTTGTAGGCGGGATGAACCCGCGAATCGGGCGCAAGCACATTCGCGTGATCGCGATTGATGGTTTTCCCCGGCTGAGTTTTCCCGGCATCTTGGGAGCCCTCGATACTCTCGCAATCGAATACCGGTGGCATACCCGAGCCATTCTGCTTGAACCTGAGGAAGCTCGCGGTTTGCTCGACAAGACGCGGCGGAAGTGGCGGGCAAAGATTCGCGGCTGGAAGGACCAACTGCTCCGAACGGAGAATGGCCCAGTGAATCTCTTCGCGCAGGAAATGGCAGTGGATGCTGAAGAGGCCATGGGCGTGGCGAGTAGCGGCGATGTCCAATTCTGCGTCTACAACACGGTCATTCTGTGTTTCCACGAGCGAGAAGACTCTGTCGAGGAAGCAGCGGCGCTGGTCGTGAAGACAGTACAGAACTTGGGTTTCTCCTGCCGCGTGGAGAGTGTCAATGCTGTTGAGGCTTGGCGTGGAAGCCTGCCGGGCGACGGATACCGGAATGTTCGGCGGGTCATCCTCCACACTCTGAACCTCGCGGACATGATGCCGATCACCGCTGTGTGGGCCGGTGAGAAGAAGAACCCATCGCCGCTGATGCCTGTCGATGCTCCCCCCCTGCTCTATGCCGCGACAAGTGGAGCGACGCCATTTCGCTTCAACTTGCATGTCGGCGACTTAGGCCACACGCTCATGATCGGACCGCCGGGTGCCGGCAAGTCGACCTTCCTAGGTCTAACGACGGCGCAATGGTTCCGCTATCCGCGCGCCCAGGTGTTCGCATTCGACAAAGGCTATTCCCTCTTGGTGCTGACCAAGGCAGCCGGCGGGGAGTTCTACGACATCGGCGGGGAAAAAACGCACTGGGCTTTCTGCCCCTTGAAGGAAATTGACACGGCATCCGACGTAGCCTGGGCCGTCGATTGGCTTGAAAGCCTCTGCACTCTCCAGGACTTCAAGATCGGTCCACGCGAGCGCAAGGCTTTAACGGAGGCGGTGCTGCTCCTTCAAAACTCCCCGACGCGAACGCTGACGGAGCTATGCGCCAATGTGCAAGATACCGACATTCGCGAGGCGCTCCACTACTACACGCTGGGCGGAGCGATGGGGCACCTGCTCGATGCCGAGGAAGACATGCTCGGCGAGGGTCGCTTCCTCACGTTCGAGACGGAGCATTTGATGAACCTCGGCGAGAAGGCCGTGGTTGCGGTTCTGCTGTATCTGTTTCGGCGAATCGAAAAGCGGCTGGACGGGTCGCCAACTCTTGTGCCGCTTGATGAGGCCTGGGTGTACTTGCGGCATCCGCTGTTCCGGGAGAGGGTACGCGAATGGCTGAAGACGCTTCGCAAATTCAATGGCGTCGTTCTGCTCTCGACTCAGAACCTTTCGGACATCTTCAACTCGCCAATCCGCGATGTGGTCCTGGAATCCTGCCCCACCAAAGTGCTGCTGCCCAACGCGGAGGCTGCGAACCCAGCGTCTCGCGAGTTCTACGAGTCCATCGGGATGAATGAACGTGAAGTGGACATCATTCAGAAGTCGATTCCCAAACGGCACTACTACGTTGTCTCGCCCGCCGGCCGGCGTCTGATCTCGTTGGGCTTGGGCGGTGTTGGACTCTCGTTCGTTGGCATCAGCAGCCGGGAAGAACGACAACTTGCGGAGCAGTCAATGGAGCAATTTGGCGACGACTGGGCCGCGGAGTGGCTCCGGATGCGTGGCTTAGTCGATTGGGCTGAATACCTGGATCAACAGAATGAACCGAAAAGGAGGGTACTGGCATGAGTCCGAAAGTTTCACGTCGTGCAGCGATGCTGACGGCGGCGGCGTTTTTCCTGCCTGGAGCGCGACAGGCGCGGGCCGGGGTATTGGCAGGCATTGCAACCGAATGGACCCAACTGGCGAACAATCTGCAATTGATCACCACCTACATCCGCCAAGGCGAGGAACTACGACAGAAGATTCTCATGGTGATCGACATGGCCAAGAACACCGCCGAACTTCCCTTCCAAGTGTTTGGTCCGATCATGGCGGAGATTGGGCAGTTGGCCGGAATCGTTCAAAGCGGCCGGTCGCTGGCCTACTCCATGGCGAACCTCGACGCGGAGTTTCGCAACCGATTCCGCGGATGGGGCTACAACGCGCGGGCATGGTTCACCGACTACAAGAATTGGTCACAAACCAGTTTAGACACGACGCTTGGAACACTTCGCGCGGCGGGGCTTCAGGGCCAGCAGATGCAGAGCGAGGAGGCAGTGCTTCAAAAATTGCGCGGCATGGCCAATTCGTCAGATGGGCGGATGAAGGCCATCCAGGTCGCCAATCAGATTGCCGAGCAACAAGTGCAGCAGCTCATGAAACTGCGCCAGTTGATCCTGGCCGATTTGCAGAGTAAGCAGGCATTTCAAGCGGCGCAAATCCAACGCGAAGCATCCAGCGAAGCTGCCACCGAGCGCTTCTTCCGCTTTAACCGGCGAACGGGGGATGGACGCGGCTTTCAAGCTGTCCAATGATGGAGGAATGCGGATATGGACTCTTGCAATCGTTCTAATTCTGGTTGGCTGCGCGAAGGACCCTTCGAGCGCCATCGTGGCAAAAGTAGTGGCGGCTGGGGCAGGCGACCTACGGAGTGCTTCGCCCCAAGCCGTAGAGACATGGTTCCGGCAACACAAAGATCTCGCGGTTGAAGTTAAGCAGCTTTGTCAGCCGGTGCGTGAGAAAGCAGCCGCGGCTTGGGCTGATTCCACGGAAGGCAAAGTCTGTTTAGCGGCAAGCGTAGCAAGTGCCTTCCGCTTTCAGGAGCGGAAGGGCGACGGACGAGGTTTTGAAGCAGTGAAGTAGCGCGACGACTTGAAGCGGTTGTCGCGCTGCGAAAGGAGCAGCAATGACAATCCGCAATCTCATTCGAGGGTCGGCTCTTCTGTGGTTTGTGTTGTGCCTCGCGGACGGAACCGCGTTCGCGCAAACGTCGCCTAGCGCAATGCTGGATCAATATCGGTCCGTGCGGATGTCCTGGTTGAGCACTGCTGCGGGTTATGCAAACCGGTTGTTCGGCATTCTGGCCCTAATTGAATTCGCGTGGACTGCCGCCATTCTCGTGCTGGAGAAGACAGATCTCCAAGGCTGGACGGCAGCGTTGATCCGGAAGATGATGTTCATCGGCGCGTTCTTTGCGCTGCTCAGCTTTGGAGCGGACTGGATTCCGCGGATTATCAATAGCTTTCAGATCATTGGTCAGAACGCCTCGGGCTTGCCATCCTTAGCTCCTACAGATGTCCTGGTCCGCGGGTTGAATATCACGGGCAATCTCCTAAGTGGGGCGGCTGACTCCGGATGGATGGGGAACTTCGGGACGGCATTAGCGCTCGTGTTCGCCGCGCTCCTGGCGTTTCTCGCCTTCCTTGGCTTGACGGTCCAACTCGTAGTGACACTCGTCGAGAGCTATCTGGTTGTTGGGGCGGGGTTCATCTTTCTGGGATTCGGCGGATCGCGTTGGACGGCACCGTACGTGGAGCGATACATTTCACTGGCAGTTTCAACCGGGGTGAAGATCATGGTGCTCTACCTTCTGATGGGTGCTGGATTGACACTCACCGATGGATGGGTCGCTGCCGCCACGGCTGTGCCGTCTGGACCCGAACCCGCCGTGGACGCGCTCGACATTGCGGCCTCGTCAGTCCTGCTTCTGATGATCTGCTGGAACGCACCCAAGTTCACGGCGGGAATTCTCGGCGGAGCGCCGGCGTTCACCGGCGGCGATGCTGTCGGGACTGCGGGAGCACTTGCGCAAGGGGCACTATTGGCGGGCACTGCCGTAGCGGGCGGCGTGGCTCTGGGAGCCAAAATGCTTGCGGCCAAAGGAGGCGTGTCCGCGGGTCAAGCCGCCGGAATGGGAGCCGGAGCGGCGTCGGCTGGGGGGAGTTCGGGCGGCGCCAGTGGAGCAGGCGGTGCCGGTTCGGGTGGTTCGGCTCCCAAGCCATCGGGTGGCAGCAATGGAGGAACGCCATCCGCCGGGAACGGAGGCGGACAGGTGGCCCCGCCGACGAAGAGCGGATCAAACGGCGGTGGGGAACAAACGAAGAGTAACCAGGCGAGTGCTGATAAGAGCAGTCCCACGCCCCCACCGCCGGAGAAAGCTCCAGAGCCGCAACCTGCACCATCAAATTCGCCGAGCCGGTCGGCCCAAGTTGCCGATCGCGGCAAGAAAGTCGCTAGGGGCTTTGCCACCAGCACAGCATTTGTCCGGGCAACGCAGGGAGCCGTCCCATCTGACCACGCTCCCCATGTTGCCCCGCCACCGTTGAACACCTCAGGAGATTCGGAATAGTCATGCAACACGCGATTGAACCTCACACGCCCCCGAAGACCAGCCCCTATCTCGATGCCCGCAAGGAATGGGACGAACGGTACGGCAGCTTGATCTCCCGCGCTAACAATTGGCGTCGAGCGGCTTTTGTCGCGCTGACAATTGCCTTGCTCGAAACCGGAGGCCTCATCGCGCTGGCCATGAAGACCAAGGTTGTCCCTTACGTGGTGGCGATCGACAACCTTGGCCGAACGGTGGCGTCCGGCCCGGCAGACCAAACGACGGCGGTCGACGACAAGCTCAAGCGGGCTGCGCTCTTTCACTGGGTGAGCGACCTCAGAATGGTGACCATCGACGGCGTTGCTCAGCGCAAGGCGATTGATCGTGTTTACACGATGATCGCCAGCGGTAGTCCCGCACAGGTTGAGGTTGGTGATTTTTATCGCCTCGCCCCTCCACATGAGCGTGCACAAACCCGCACGGTCGATGTCGAGGTCAAAGCTGCCTTTGCCACCAGTGAAAAGACCTACCAAGTGGAATGGTCTGAAACGGTTCGGGGCCTGTCGGGCCAGGTGGAAGGTGAAGAACGTTGGAAGGGTTCTTTCACGATCGCCGTAAACCCACCTTCTGACGAGCGCCTTATTCGGCTCAATCCCCTGGGAATCTATGTGACCAACGTGAGTTGGTCCCGCGTGTTGTAGCGAAAGTACTGACCAAACGGAGGACTCATGAAAAAGATTCTGATCAACGCGGCGGTCTTAGCCGGGACGTTGCTGGGACAGCCCAAGCCGGTAGAGGTCAAACGCATGCCCCCTCCCGTAAAGCAGGCTCCTGCCGAGAGCGTTCCTTCGCCTGAGAAGTATCCTTTCGACAAACTCATCCAAACTCTGGACGGCAACGCGCCACCGACTCCATTACCCGTCAAACCCTTGCCCGCAGCTGGAGGTCTGGTCCCAAGCGCCGAACTCCCAAAGGACTTCAATCCGTCGAAGGATGTTGTTCTGCCGAAAACAGCGCAGGAGGCGCTCGTGGTTGGCCAGGCATGGATGAGTGAAAAGCATACGCCCGCTCCGGGCAAGGATGGTCGAGTGCTATATACCTACGGGGCTGGGTTGCCGACCGTGGTGTGCGCCCCGTTGCGGGTTTGCGTCGTCGAACTCGAGCCCGGCGAGAAGTTGGTGGGCGAACCTCACATCGGCGATGCGGTCCGATGGATCATCGCGCCCGCCGGGGTTGGGCAAGCCGATGGGGTCACGCCAATGATCGTACTGAAGCCGAAACAGGCCGGGCTCGACACGAACCTTCTGTTGACAACGGATCGACGCGCCTACTATCTGCGCTTGATCTCGAAGCCTGAGGAGTATCTGGCGCGCGTGGCGTTCGCATATCCGGAAGACGAAGTGCGTAAGTGGCAGGCCCACTTGGCCAGGGAGGAACAGCGAAGAAAAGCGGAGCGTGAGGCCGTCCAAGTCTCGCCAGTCGAATCACTCGACAGCCTGTACTTCGACTACAGGATCGAGAGCGTCGATCCGCATATCCGCCCAGTTCGCGTTGTGGATGACGGCACTAAGACTTTCATCCAAATGACCCCCGACGCGGCTCATCGCGAAGCCCCAGTTCTGGTCGTGATCGGGCCGGATGGTCCGGAAATGGTGAATTATCGCGTGAAGGGCGACATTTACATCGTGGATCGCCTCTTCGAACGCGGCGCATTGATCCTCGGTGTCGGTAAGAAGGCGCAGCGTGCGGAGATTATTCGTGGCACCTATCGCGGAAAGCTGAAGTTGAAGGGCGACCCCTACGCGGCGGACGCGGCAAAGCAGGGAGGCGCGAGATGAATCCAGTGAAGGATATCGATTCCCCTTCCGGTCTCGACGTGAATCCCGAGCCGCCGTCTCCAGTACGGCTTAGCAAGCGAGCCGGAATCGTCGCTCTCGTCATCGTGTTCGTCGTGGTTGCACTCATCGGGTATGGAGTCTACACTCGCGGTCAAAAGCAGTTCCAGGTCGGATTTCAGCCGGACGAGACTCGTGGAATCACAGCCGCAACCGATGCCGGCAAGATCGTCGCAGCCCAAGTGCCCAATCGCCCAACTTTGGCTTTGCCTCCTTCAGCAAACGAGAGTCTGGTGATCGAGCCAGAACAACTCGCCACTTCGAAGGGTCAGCCGTCACCGCAAATCTACTATGCGCCCGGTGCCAATGCATTACCCTCGAACGTCCCACAGTATCGCGAGCCCACTCTTGAGGAGAAACGGCTGATTGCCGCGTACGAACGCGAGCAGGAAGCGATCAACTCCTCCACGGTTGGGCGGGACGGATTCAACGGTGCCGGCCAAGGCGCGCCGGTGCGCAGCGGACTTCCCACTCCGGCCGGGGATGTTGCTCAGATGACCAATCTCTTGCAGGCGATGCAGGGTCCTGCTGGCCAGGCGAAGGCTGCATCCGGTTTGCCGAAGCTTTCCATCGGGACAGGCGAAAACGCTGGGGACAGCTACGATTCCCAGAATATGCAGGATCGCAAAGAGGCATTTCTAGCCGCAGCTCGCAAGGCCGAGAAAGGCAACTACCTTGAATCGACTAGAACGGCACCGATCAGCCGCTTTGAACTCAAGGCGGGATGGGACATCCCCGCCATCCTGGAACAGGCGTTGAACTCAGATCTGCCGGGAGAAATCAAAGCGCTCGTTCGAGAAAACGTCTACGACACGGCGACCGGCCGCCACCTGCTGATTCCTCAGGGTTCGCGTTTGGTGGGCTCATATGATTCTCGCGTTTCGTATGGGCAGAACGGATTGCAGGTTGCCTGGAGCCGCATCATCTACCCCGATGCCTCCTCGATCAACCTGGAGGGCATGTCCGGCCAAGATGCGAAGGGCTACTCGGGACTTCGCTACGACGTGGACAACCACTACAAACGGCTCCTCGGATTCGGCCTGATGACAAGTCTTTTCAGCGCCTCCTTCCAGCTTTCCCAAAGTCGGCGCGGCGGACTCCTGGGCTACCCCTCAGCCACCGAGGTTACCGGCAGCGCCGTCGGGCGCGAACTCTCTCAACTCGGAGCGGACGTGACGCGGCGCAATCTGAACGTTCAGCCGACGATCAAAGTTCCCATCGGGTACAGATTCAATGTGCGAGTGAACCGCGACATCCTCTTTGACGGGCCATATCGGCCCGGCAGAGAGTAGCGGTTCAATGGGCGCAACGACATAGTAAGGGTGGGCCTGGAACTCTAAGCGTGAGAGGTGGTACCGTAATGCCTGTACAATCTTTCAAGAAAACCACGCTACGGAAATGCCCGACCCCTCGAAACCCGTCGTCCGCCTAGAGCAGCCCACAGCCATCAAGAAAGCGAAGAAGAAGGCCACGCCTGCGCAAGAGCCGATCATCAAGCTGGCAATTCGTTTGAACGAAGGGGTGAACGAGGCGCTCCGTACACTGATTCGCTATCGAGGGGACTTGTCTGTGATGGCGATCGAAGCGCTGGAGTTCGTCGATCTCTCGACGGTCGCGCTTGTCAGCGTTGAAGAGAAGATGGTTCGCGACACAACGATCTCGCTACCGCGGGCGCTTCACAAAAAGCTGAAGAAGATCGCGGATGATCGTGGTTCGTCGATGAATATCCTGGTCAACACGGGCCTCGCCTACTGGCTTGCGAAAAAGGGTTCAATCACTCTACGCTAGGCTGCTGGGCTTTTCCATCCGACACAGATTGGCCAAGCTGCTCAGCTGACGCACAAACGATGGAATTCCACGCTCAGCTAGGGTTTGATGGCGTTGTATTGGGCCTTAGCCTATGGCGATAGCATCGGCTTCAACTGCCCGAGTTTGAAGCCTTTGAGACAGAACTGAGAGAAAGCCAGCGAGCTCTGGAATGTTTCAGATCGTCGATGCAAAACGAAGCTCAGCGTTCGTTGGAGATGGCCGCAAATCTAGGGCGCGGACAAGGACTGACGACAGACGCTCCAATTGACCTTGACAATACCCCCTAGGGGTATTAGTATACCGGGTAGGGGTATATCGCGAATGGCAAGAAAGACGGAAGTTGCTGCGTGTGGTTGCGGCACTGGAGAGCCCGGTCGAAAGGCCATTGGAGTCGACCAAGAGATTAAAGCGTCAAATCTGAAACGGCTTCGCCGCATCGAAGGGCAGATCCGCGGCATTCAAAGGATGGTTGAAGAAGACCGCTATTGCGCCGACATCATGATCCAGGTGTCGGCGGCACAAGAAGCGTTGCGGACGGTTGGGCGTGCGCTGATGCGAAACCACCTTACGCATTGCGCGTCCCAAGCAATCTCGAAGGGCACGCCAGAAGAGGCGGGAGCGATGTACGACGAGTTGCTCGACCTGATTTACAAGCATTCGCGGTGATCCCCAATTCCCATAGGAGATGAACAACAACATGGAAACCGATCCGATTTGCAAGATGAAAGTCGATCCCAGCAAGGCGGCTGGCAAGAGCGAGTATCAGGGCAAGACCTACTACTTCTGCTCAGTCGGTTGCAAACACAAATTCGACGCTAACCCGGCTCAGTACGCCGGAAAGTAAGTAACCACCAGATCAGGAAACGCTCATGCAAGTTGAGAATTTACCAGTCGCGACATCGGGCGCGGAACCCGAACAGATTGATCCCGTTTGCGGCATGACTGTCGATCCGGCTTCCGCTGCCGGATCTCATCTGCATGATGGTCAGACCTACTTCTTCTGCAATCCTTCGTGCCTTGAAAGGTTCAAGGCGGAACCAGAAAAGTTTCTGGTTGGAGCAAAAGTTCCGGCGGCTCCCGCTGCCGGTTCTAACGAAGTCGAATACATCTGTCCCATGGATCCCGAGATTCACCAGCTTGGGCCGGGTAGTTGCCCGAAGTGTGGAATGGCTCTCGAACCGGCGATGTACACTCCTCCCCCGACCCGCACCGAATACACGTGCCCGATGCATCCCGAGATCGTGCGCAGCGAACCAGGCGCCTGCCCCATCTGCGGCATGGCGCTCGAACCAAGAGAGATGACTGGTGAGGAAGTTAATCACGAACTCATCGACATGACCCGGCGTTTCTGGGCAAGTTTGGCCTTCACGGCGCCGCTTCTGGCATTGATGGTTTCCGAGTTCTTGCCGTCGATGCCATTGCAGAATCTGCTGGGCTCGACCGTCGTGTCCTGGATACAGTTCTCCATGTCCGCCCCGGTAGTCGTCTGGGCCGGTTGGCCGTTCTTTGAACGCGGCTGGATGTCGATCCGGAATCGCAGTTTGAACATGTTTACGCTAATCGCGATCGGTACAGGAGCAGCGTTCGGCTACAGCGTGATCGCTCTCTTGTTTCCTTCAGCGATTCCCGAATCGTTCTATTCCCACGGCGTTGTGCCGGTTTACTTCGAACCTGCGGCGGTGATCATCACCCTGGTGCTACTCGGTCAAGTTCTGGAGTTGCGTGCGCGCAGCCAGACATCGAGCGCCATCAAAGGCTTGCTCGGAATGGCTCCAAAGACTGCGCGAATCTTGCGCGAAGGCGGTAAAGAAGAAGATGTTTCGCTCGACAAGGTAGCGATTGGTGATCGGTTGCGTGTGCGTCCGGGCGAAAAGGTCCCCGTGGATGGGATCGTCCTTGAAGGGAAGAGCGCCGTTGACGAATCGATGATCACTGGCGAGCCAATGCCAGTCGAAAAAGAGACCGGCGGCAAGGTGACTGGTGGAACAGTGAATGGCACCGGTGGCTTTGTGATGAGTGCCGAACGGGTGGGGTCTGACACAATGCTGTCGCAGATTGTCCGGATGGTCAGTGAGGCACAACGGACACGCGCGCCGATCCAACGCTTGGCGGATCAGGTCTCAAGTTGGTTTGTTCCCGTCGTTCTGCTGATTGCCGTAGCGACCTTCCTCGGTTGGGGATTCTTTGGGCCAGAGCCAAGAATGGCGCATGGCCTGATCAACGCCGTGGCCGTGCTAATCATCGCCTGTCCCTGTGCTCTAGGATTAGCGACCCCTATGTCGATCATGGTCGGCACGGGTCGAGGAGCGCAGGCCGGCGTTTTGATTCGCAAGGCGGAAGCGCTTGAGGCACTTGAAAAGGTGGATCGCCTGGTGGTGGACAAGACAGGAACACTCACCGAGGGCAAGCCGAAGCTGGTCTCTGTTATTCCTGCCCCAAATCAAGACGAGAAGGAACTACTCCATTTCGCCGCAAGCCTCGAAAGGGGCAGTGAGCATCCTCTCGCCCAAGCGATACTTCGGGGCGCGGAGGAAAAGGGCATAAAGCCATCGAACGTGGAAGGCTTCCAATCGATCACCGGAAAAGGCATCAGTGGCACGCTGGACGGCAAGCAGATCCTGATCGGAAACGCCGCGTTGCTGGATTCGTCCGGCATTGATCACGCTGATCTCGACATCTGTGCGGACGATCTCAGAAAAGAAGGGCAGACCGTGATGCTCGTAGCGATCAACGACAAAGCGGCGGGGCTGCTTTGCGTCGCCGACCCGATCAAAGCGACGGCTTCGGAAGCGCTCGCGGCTCTGCGAAAGGCGGGAGTTCACGTCGCTATGTTGACCGGGGATAGCCGGGCGACGGCCGAGGCCGTTGCTCGTCAACTCGGTATCGACGAAGTGCATGCGGAAGTCCTGCCAGATCAGAAAGCAAGCATTGTGAAGGAGCTTCAGGCAGCTGGACACAAGGTGGCGATGGCGGGTGACGGAGTGAATGACGCTCCAGGCTTGGCTCAGGCCGATGTCGGAATCGCGATGGGCACAGGAACTGATATCGCAATGGAGAGCGCCGGCGTCACCCTCTTGAAGGGTGATTTGCGGGGCATTGTCCGGGCGCGGCATCTCAGCGAAGCGACCATGAAGAACATTCGACAAAACCTGTTTTTTGCTTTTATCTACAACTCTTTGGGCGTACCGGTAGCGGCCGGCATACTCTATCCGTGGTTTGGGATTCTATTGAGCCCGATGATCGCCAGTGCTGCAATGACCTTCAGTTCCGTCTCTGTTATTGCGAATGCGTTGCGGCTCCGTCGAATCGAGCTGTGAACAGTGAGTATTGCTCAATGATCAAAATAGGTTTAGGATCAAGATAGGTGACTAGAGTTTTTCAACTCGTCGCGGTAGTACTGATGGTGGCCGTCTTAGGCGGCACGCAGTGCGCGGAGTTGTGTTCTTTCCTCTCATTTGAGCGTGAGGCGAAGACAAGTCAAGCCACTGAGCCTCCAATGTCTTGCCATCAGACCCACGAGTCTGAGGGGTCTCAGCCGTCCCACGATGAGCAATGCACCCATCATGAGATGTTGGCCGAGAAGCGCACTGTTGCCTCCTCGATGGATGACTTGCACCCTGCTTTGCTAGTTGATGAAGGCATTGACGCTCAGTTTGTGCCTCTCCTTGCAGCTTCTGCAACGACGGTCGACCAAGAGTTCCCTCGCTTAAGCCCTCTCACCTTGACTTCAATCCTTCGGATCTGAGTATCCCTGCAACTCGCGAAAAGCTCCGGTCAGCCGCACCGACGGTGATGTTTCACTGTCAGGCGCCTAGCTGTCCAAAGCGGTCGCAAGACTAAGGCACTGCCATTGAGGCTGGCCTGTTGTTGGCGTCGCACGCCTGCACAGGTCCAGAATGTCTGCGTTTCAGTTGACACGTTAAAAGACGCTCGCTCCTGTGGGAATGAATGATAGCCCCGCAAGAGCGCGTGCAGAGTTGCGAAGAGGAATTTGAGATGACTGAAAGAAGAACGTTCTTTACGCGCTTAGCCTCGTTCAGCGCGGCGTTTTGGGCCGGGCGAAGTGCGGCGGCGCAAAAGCCCGACCCACACGCGGGCCATAAGGCTCCCGCCCTCGCACCGGCCAAACCACAAACGAGCCAAGGTGTGGCCGGGCATACGATGCCGGCGACTACAGGCGGGAGCGACCACCATGCCGCGCACAGAGCGGCCACGAATCTCCCGGTGGAGATGCCCGACCTTCCCAAGCTGCCGTTCAAGATGGTGGATGGCGTCAAGGAATTCAACTTGATTGCCGAAGTCGTCGAGACCCAGTTGATGCCAGGCCGGCCGATGACCGCATGGGGCTTCAATGGTTGCGTCCCTGGGCCGACGATAGAGGTAAATCAGGGCGACCGTGTCCGCGTCATCGTCGACAATAAACTTCCCGAGATGACAGCGATCCACTGGCATGGCTTCGAGGTGCCGATGGAAATGGACGGAAGCGTCGGCCTCGGCCAAGATCCGATTCCCCCCGGTGGTCGATTCGTCTACGAGTTCGACCTGCACCAGCACGGAACATTTTTCTACCATTCGCACTTCGCGATGCAGGAAATGATGGGGATGATCGGCATGTTCATCATGCACCCGAAGCAAGCGTACGAACCAAAGGTGGATCGCGACTTCGGCCTCGTTCTACAAGAGTGGGCACTCCTACCCAACAACAACGTTCCGAACACGCTGTCCATGGAGTTCAACTGGCTCAGCTTTAACGGCAAAGCAGGCCCGGATTGCACTCCGATGATCGTGAAGCAAGGCGAGCGAGTCCGGATACGCATGATCAACATCGGTATGGACCACCATCCGATTCACATGCACGGAATGCAGTTCGTCATGACCGGGACGGAAGGCGGTCGCGTGCCGCAACAGCTCTGGTACGACATGAACACCATCATCGTCGGCGTGGCGCAGGCGCGGAACATTGAATTCGAAGCGAAATATGTGGGCGATTGGATGCTTCATTGCCATCTCCCGCACCACATGATGAACCAAATGGTTTCGATGGTTGGCCCGGTCATGCACGGGGGGCACGGGATGCATACCGGTGGCAGCATGACAGATGGAATGGGCATGCTGAAAAAGGGCGACGCTCTCTCCGAAGAATTCGGCCCGGCTCTCGGTCGCGGACTCGGCATGAGCGCGGACAGGGATCGGGCGACTTCTCACCTCGTTTCCACCGGTAGCGGTGAAGTGGCGGCACAGGTGAAAGCTTCAGACCCAGCCCAACAAGGGCATGAAGGTCATTCAATGCCGATGACGAAACCGGGCGATCCGATGGAGATGTATCCCAAAGACGATCCCGAGAAGAAAAAGGTGCCTGGATACCCGCAAGACATGTGGATGGTGATGGACGAAGTGATTCCACCAAAACCAGAGAACTACGGGCTCCGCAAGGGTTGGACGGGCTCCATGATGGGCATGATGACGCTCGTGCGAGTGGTTACTCCGGAAGTCTACGACAAGATCATGGAGTTGAAGAAAACAGAGGATGCTAAGCCAAAGGACAAGAAAACCCCAATGGCGATGCCCAATCATGAGCACGGCAAGTAGCGCGAAGATGCATAGAAACTTCTACTCGAGACTCTCGATTTTGACGAGAGGCGTTATTCTGACGACGCTGCTTGCGCTTATGGCGTCAGCCCAACGACCCCCTAAGTCACTCGAACATGTGCACGAGGCTACACCCGTTCCAGTCAAGCCAGGAACAATAGGTGCTGTTTATGCCTGCCCGATGCATCCTGAGGTGCGATCCAACGCTCCGGGTAAATGTACAAAGTGCCCGATGCAGTTGGAACTAGTAAAAGCAGCGAACACAACGGAAGGCGCCGGCCTTCCCGCCGTAAACGGACCTGCCGGAGATGCCGGCCTTCGCCTTGAAGATCTGGAACGAATGGCACTTGCGGCAAACCCGACGATTGGCCAGGCGAAAGCCCTGGTCGATGCGGCTGCCGGACGCGCGCAACAGGCTGGACTTTGGCCTAACCCGACCTTCGGCGCAAATGGAGAGCACGTTTCCAAAGTGACGGGTGGCGGAGCCATTGGCGGCTTTGTGGAGCAACGCTTCATCACGGCCGGCAAACTGGGCCTGGATCGAAAGGTTGCCCTACAAGATCAGGCGGTTTTTGTCGAACACCAGAGTGCGCAAAAACAGAGGCTTCTCAATTCCGTCCGAACCCTATACTACCAAGCCCTTGGCGATCAGCTTCTCATTCAGGTCCGTACCGATTTAGCAAATTTGGCGATGCGGGCAGTGTCCGTTTCGCAGGAATTAGCAAACGTTGGCCAGGCCGACAAGCCCGACCTCCTTTCGGCGGAGACTGAGTCTGAACGCATTCAACTCGAACTCGTCAACGCCAGGAATGCACGAGAGCGAACTTGGCGCCAACTGGCAGCGGTATTAAACAATCCGACTCTCAAGCCGACGGTCCTTGCGGGAAATCTCGAGGACTTTCCCAAGCTGGATGCCGACCAAGCATTGGAAGTGATCTATAAGGACAGTCCAGAACTTCGCGCCGCCGAAGTGTCGGTGCATCAATCAGAGTTCTCAGTCCGCCGGGCGGAAGTTGAGAAAATCCCAAACATCTTTATTCGCGGCGGCCTCCGAAACAATCGCGAGTACGGAGAGATTGGCCCCCTCGGACCTACACAGCGACGTGGACTCGAAGGAATTTTTGACGTAGGCGTCGAAATTCCAATCTTCAATCGCAACCAAGGAGGAGTGAAGGCAGCGAAGGCTGATGCCGAGCGTGCCCGTTTAGAAGTACAACGGACGAGGCTTTCTCTGAAGGCACGTCTGGCAGCGGAGTACAAAGACTATAAAGACTCATCAATGGCGGTCGAGCGATATCGGACCCGCATTCTTCCGAAGGCTCGTCAGGCTTATGATCTGTACCTCTCCAACTTCCGCCAGATGGCTGGAGCTTATCCGCAAGCGTTGATCGCTCAACGGAATCTTTTCCAGTTTCAAGACAGCTACGTTGCGGCGTTAGTAAACACTTGGCAACGTGCCATCGAAATCCAAGGGCTACTGCTCGGGGGCAGTGTCGATCTCGGCATGCCTAAATCGACGGGCGAATCTCAGCCGGCCTCCGGCGGCAATGAGCAATAGGCGGATGCAATGGCAGTCCGCTCCTGCGTCCCTTTTCATCGCCGCAAGGTGATGCCAGGTCGCAAGTCCGAAGCAACTCGAATACAAAGGAAGAACACAAAATGAAAACCACCATCCTGACGCTGATCGCGGGAGCCACGCTGGCTATGGCCCAGCACGATCACGGCGACAAAGGCAAAGAGATGACCATGACGAGTCTGGTCGTTGATACTGGCTGCTACATGTCGCACAACAGCAAGGGCGAGAAGCATGAAAGTTGCGCCACGACCTGCGCCAAGGCCGGGGTACCCCTCGCGTTGCTTGACGAAGCCAGCGGTACGCTCTACATCCCGGTCGCGACGGACCACAAGAACCAGAACGAGAAGTTGATGCCCTTTATTGAGAAAAAGGTCAAGGTGACCGGTACGCTAATTGAGAAGGGAGGAGTAAAGGGTTTCGCGCTGAAAACCATCGAAGCCTCAAAGTAGTTATGCGATGTAGCCCGAACGGCTGAGCATGCGACCGGCCCAAAAGTCGAAGTCACTGCCCGCCGCTCAAGATCAACAATGCGAATCTTCGGGCAAGGTCCCGGATGTCAATAGGAGACATAGTATGGAACGAACAGTTACAAATCGACGCGCGTTTACCCTCGCCGCCCTCGTGGGTGGAGCCTTGCTGCTGCCCCAAGCCAGCAATGCCCAGACGGCTGGAAAGACTCTCAGCAAGAAGCAGCTATCCGAGTTGGTTGCGACGGCGAAGACGGCAGCTGATCATCGCAAGCTGGCGGAACATTATCGAGCAGCCGCGGTTAAGCATGAGGCTGAGGCCAAGGAGCATGTGGAACTCGCCGCGAAGTACCGGGCGAATCCAACGGCAAGTGAATCGAAACGCCCAGGAGCTCCCGATACCGCATCGCACTGCCTGACCTTTGCCGAACACTGCCGTAAGCAGGCCGCGATCATGACTGAGATGGCGGCTATGCATGAAGAAATGGCAAAGAATATGAAGTAGAGGCATGCGAGGAAAGCTGACCAGATTGTCTGGCGACTCGGCGAGCCGCCACGGAATTCCGGCCGCTCGTGATGAGTAGGCGGCTCGAATGAGCTGCGTCGTTCGCTCTGCAGAACATTCACTGAATCGATGATCCGGCGCGAACTGCCAGATCCCAACCTATTTCGAGGAGAACTATTGATGACGACAAGGGTGATCAGACTTGGAATAACATGCCTGATATTGATTGCTGTGGCTATGCCCGCTGCGCCGCCTGCGGTGACGGTATTCAAAACCAAAACATGCGGCTGCTGCGGAAAGTGGGTGGAGCACATGCGCGCAGGTGGCTTCAAAGTGATCGTGAATGAAGTTGCATCCACGGGTGAATATCGGCAGAAGTACGGAGTGCCCGAAAAACTCCAATCCTGTCACACGGCCGTCGTTAGTGGGTACAGCATTGAGGGCCATGTTCCTGCGGCCGAAATTCAGCGCCTGCTCAAAGAGAAACCAAAAGCCAAGGGGCTCGCCGTTCCAGGTATGCCGACGGGCTCCCCTGGAATGGAGGGATCTCACCACGATGCATATAGCGTCGTGAGATTCGGTGAAGGCGGAATTCTCTCCGTCTACCAAAAGTATCCGGCCGGAGGCCGGTGAGCTTAACCGAAACGAAGCGCCCCGAGTGGTTCCTCCAAGAAATCGAACGAAAGGTCCTATTACAATGTTTTTGCCAATCTTCTTAGCCTTCTTTCTTCCCGGCGCCGAATGGACGACGCCCGGCGGTGGCCAGCCGAATCGACAACCTCACCTAGCTGCTCTAGGTAGTGAGCTCGCCCTGACATATGGCGCAGGCGATGCGATTTATTTCACTGGGTCGAAAGACGCCGGAAAAACTTGGAGCAAACCGGTGACGGTCGGCGAACAGGGGAAACTGTCGCTGGGCATGCGCCGTGGGCCGCGGATTGCGGTCACAAAAGACGCGATCGTTGTTACGGCAATTGCCGGAGAAAAGGGTCGCGGGGCCGATGGTGATGTGATGTCCTGGCGAAGCGTCGACCATGGAGCAACATGGTCAGCGCCCACGAGAGTGAACGATGTCGCCGCTTCGGCTAGAGAGGGCCTCCATAGCCTCGCCGCGGGTGGCAGAAACACTTTATTCGCCACTTGGCTCGATTTGCGCGAGAAGGGAACGAGACTCTACGGTTCAGTCTCAAAGGATGGAGGCCGGACCTGGTCGCGAAATCTGCTGGTCTATCACTCGCCTTCTGGATCGGTCTGCGAGTGCTGTCATCCTACTGCGGTTGTTGATAGTGAAGGTGTGATCGGAGTGATGTTTAGGAACTCGTTGGAGGGAAATCGCGACATGTATCTAGTTAAATCGGCGGATGGCGGCGCAAGATTCGGAACGGCCACGAAGCTTGGCTCCGGAAGTTGGAAGCTCAACGCGTGTCCGATGGACGGCGGGTCCGTGACGCTTGGCCCGAAGAATTCGGTGCTTTCCGTTTGGAGACGCGAAGGCAATCTCTTTCTTTCGAGCGGAGATGACGAAACCCCTCTCGGACCAGGCCGCCAGCCTGTGCTTGCCCAGACATCCAAGGCTACCTTTCTGGCTTGGACAGAGGGAAAGATAATTCGATGGAAGACGACAGCGGCGGCCAATGTCCAGACACTCGCCGAAGAAGGCGCTTTCGTCAGTCTCGTATCTTTGCCGGATGGCTCAGCGCTTCTGGCCGCTGAACGAGATGGCACGATTTTCGTAAGGAAACTCGAGTAGCTGTGGCGGGCGGGATCTTTGACAGGACAAGTCATCAATTGCCATCGCCCGCGGCACCGCGGTTGACAGGACCTCGACCAGGTACGTACAGTCAAAGCATGAGGACAGGCCGAATCCTTTCGACGTTGATCATCGCCGTGATCCTCATGCTGCGCGGTGGCGACTGCGTACCCTTGCTGTTTGCGAACCAGCAAACCAAGGATTGTTGCACCAAGGGGAAGTGCAGCCGGTCGCAAAAAGCTGATCCGTGCTGCCAAACCAGCAGTTCGGATTCCGTCCAGCATTTCCAGGCTCAAGAGAAGTTTTCCGTTCCGACTTTGGCTCAAGTGGATTCCGTCGCAGAGGAGGCTTTCTCGCCCAGCCTTTTTGCCGTCTTCGTTGCTGAGCCCTTCCTGATCGACACTTCGCCGCCTTCATATTCTGGCCCGATTAGCCGGCTCTCGCTCCCACTTCTGATCTAAAGCCCTGGTCGTTCTTGGCCTTGCGTGCGCATTTGCGCGCGCTTTTTGTCGTCCCCAAGAAACAACCAGGAGGAAGTGTATGCCCGTACCCATGCGGCTCGGCATGCTCCTATCGATCCTCGCTCTCGGTATTGCGCCCCTTCATGGGCAGCAGACCGTAACCGCGCGTGGACAGGAGCCTGTTGTGCAACTAGAAGATCTCGTGCAGGAGATGTTGAGGAAAAGCCCCACGATCCGCGGGGCGCTTTACCGGGTGGACGCTGCCATGAAGCGGCCATCGCAGGTGAGCACGTTGCCTGACCCGAAATTCAGTGTGAGCAATTTCGGAGTCGGCCATCCGATCTCCCGATTGGGTGACAGTGACTTCGCCTATGTCGGTGTCGGAGTGTCGCAGGAGATTCCTTACCCCGGCAAACTCGGTCTCGCGGCCGAGGAAGCGCGACGCGGGGCGGAGGCAGATCGCCAAACCTACCGGACCATTGTGCTGAGTGCCACGGCGGAATTGAAGGCGCTCTACTACGACTGGTTTGGAACCATCAAGGCAATCGAGATCACCGGCAAGAACCGCGAACTGCTTCAGCGCTTGGAACAGATCGCCCGAGTTCGTTACTCGGTGGGTAAAGGACTGCAACAGGATGTGCTGAAGGCGCAAGTAGAACAGTCCACGCTGGCGCAACAAGTGGAACTGCTCGGGCAGCGAAAGGCCACCATTGAAGCGAGGATCACGTCGCTCATCAACTCGGATCGACCGCTGGGCAGACCTGCTGATATTGTGCTTTCGCCGCTCACTACCGGGCTGGAAGAAGTCTTGACGTCGCTCGACGCACAGTCGCCGCGATTGAAGTCCAAGCAAGCGATGATCGACGGCCGCGCGGTTGCCATTGAAAGGTCCAAAAAGGACTATCGGCCCGACTTTGCCGTGAGCGCTCAGTGGCTCAAGAACGGCGCTCCGTTTCGCGACTACTACATGCTCGCCGCCGAGGTGAAAGTGCCGCTGTACTTCTGGCGGAAGCAGCGACTGGGGGTTGAGGAATCGGTGGCTCGATTCCGCGAGGCAAGGGAGGACTATCTTTCGGACCGGCAGGAGCTCGTCTTCCAAGCCAAGGATCTGTACCTCACGGCAAAAACGAGCGAGCGCCTTCTCGCCCTCTATCGAGAGGGCATCATTCCGCAATCGGCGCTTTCCCTCGAGTCTGCATTGGCTGGGTACGAAGTCGGGAACACGGATTTCCTCACCCTGATGAACAATTTCTCCACCGTGCTTACGTACGAGATGCAGTACTACGCCGAGTTGGCCAAACATGCGCAGGCGGTCGCGCGTTTGGAAGCGCTGGTAGCCATGCCATTGGGAGGCAACTAACCATGCCGCGCGTGCTGACGATTCTCCTTGCTTTCCTCGTTATTGCAGCCGCGGCGGCCGGCACTCTCTATATGTGGCGTCCCGATCTGTTCCTACGTGCCGCGCCGGTGGCTGTAGCAGTCACAAAATCCGAATACTACTGCCCCATGCATCCTCAGCAGAAGTCGGATAAACCGGACAATTGCCCGATTTGCAGTATGAAGATGGTGAAGCTGGAGAAAGCCGTAGCAGTTGCTCACGATCATGCCGAAGAGACAGCAGCCCCAACCGTTTTCATCTCACCCGAACGGCAACAACTCATCGGCGTCAAGACGGCCGTGGCCGAGCGGCGATCCCTTTCGCGCGAGATTCGCGCCACCGGAAAGGTGGCGTTCGACGAAACCAAAGTCACTCACATCCACACCAAGATCTCCGGTTTCGTCGAGGAAGTCTTTGTCGATTTCGTCGGCAAGCCCGTTCGCCGGGGTCAGCCTCTCTTCACCCTCTACAGCCCCGACCTGGTCGCCACGCAAGAGGAGTATCTTTTGGCACTCCGGTCTAACCGGAGCCTGAAAACCAGTTCGTTTCCCTGGGTGTCCGGAGGCTCGACGAATCTGTTGGAAGCGGCGCGAAAACGCCTTCAGCTTTGGGACATCAGCGAAAGGGAGCTTCGTGAACTGGAGGAGTCCGGCAAGGCGAAGCGCGCGTTGACCATCTACTCGCCGGTGGACGGCATTGTCACACAACGGGCAGCGTATCACCACGGCAAGAACGTAACTCCCGAGATGGACCTGTACACCATCGTCGATCTCTCGACGGTCTGGATTCTCGGGCAAGTCTACGAACATGAATTGCCGCTGATCCGGATCGGCCAATCCGTGCAAGTGGAGTTTCCTTACGGAACGGGCACGCGCTCGCGTAACGGGCTGGTTTCCTTCATCTCGCCCGTACTGGAGCCAAAGACGCGGACCGCTGAAGTTCGCGTGGAGTTCGCGAACGCAGACCTCACGCTGCGGCCAGAGATGTATGTCAACTTCAACGCGCGGATCGGCCTTGGTTCTCCCATCGTGGTTCCGGCCGACGCCGTTCTCGACACGGGCAACGATCAATACGTCTTCGTGGACAAAGGCCAGGGCTATTTTGAACCTCGTGTGGTCAAAGTCGGCCAGGAGGCCGATGGCTTTTATTCCATCGAGAGCGGTCTGAAAGCGGGCGAACGCGTCGCAACGGCCGCGAACTTCATTCTCGACTCGGAGAGCCGTCTAAAAGGGGCATTGGCCAACATGGGCAGGCCCTCGTCCGCATCCGCCGCGGCTGTGCCGGCACAAGCTTTGCAAATTGAAATTCTGGAGCCCAAGACAGGCAAGACTGGCGCAAATCGGATCAGGCTGATGGCGAAGGACGCCCAAGGTAATCCCATCCCTGATGCCGAAATTGAGGTCAACCTCTTCATGCCACAAATGGGAAGCATGGCCCCGATGCGATCCGGCGCGAAATTGATATCGATGGGCAATGGCGAATACGGCGGCGAAATTGACATCCCGATGGCCTGGACCTGGGAGACCACGGTGACGGCCAAAAAGAACGGCAAGATAATTGGTTCCGCTCGAACCAGCATCACGGCGAGATAAGCATGATCAACGCCATCATCGAATATTGCGCCGCTCACAAAGGGATTGTGGTCACCATCACGATGGTGCTGACGCTGATTGGTGTCTGGTCGATGCGGAAGATCCCGCTGGACGCCATCCCCGACCTGTCAGATCCGCAAGTCATCATCTATACCGAGTGGCCAGGCCGGAGCCCGAATCTGGTGGAAGACCAGATCACGTATCCCATCGTCTCGGCGATGCTTTCCGCTCCCGGCGTCAACGTCGTGCGCGGAAATTCCGACTATGGATTCTCCTATGTCTACGTGATCTTCGACGAGGGCACGGACATCTATTGGGGACGCAGCCGGGTGCTCGAATACATGAGCAAGATCGGCGGTAAGCTGCCGCAAGGCGTCACGCCGAAGCTTGGTCCGGATGCCACCGGTGTTGGCTGGGCCTTTCAATATGCCGTTGTGGACAAGTCGGGCAAACACAACTTAGCCGAAATGCGTTCTTTCAATGACTGGTATCTGCGCTACTGGCTGGAGAGCGTGCCGGGCGTGGCGGAAGTGGCGACCGTTGGCGGGTTCGTCAAGAACTACCAAGTCACCATCGACCCCAATCAACTGCTCGCGTATGGAATTCCTATCTCAAAGGTGATGGAAACCATTCGGAAGAGCAACAGCGAAGTGGGCGGACGCGTCGTCGAACTGACGGGGAAGGAGTACTTGGTCCGCGGCCGAGGCTACATTCAATCGCTCGACGATATTGGGAACCTCGCCGTAGCCTCGGACGAAGCAGGTACACCGATTCACGTTCGCGACGTGGGACGCGTGGAACTTGTGCCGGACATGCGGCGAGGAGTGGCGGAGTTCAATGGCGAAGGGGAAGTCACTGGCGGCATCGTCGTGGTCCGGTATGGCCAGAACGTGATGGACGTGATCGAACGGGTGAAGACCAAGCTCGCCGAAACCAAGACTGGGCTGCCGGAAGGGGCCGAGGTCGTCATCACCTATGACCGCTCGGACCTGATTCAACGATCCATCGACACGCTCAAAAGCACGCTGATCGAAGAGCTGATCATTGTTAGCCTCGTGATCCTCATCTTCCTTTGGCACGTACCCAGTGCGGTGATCCCCATCGTGACGATTCCAATCGCGGTAACGCTGGCCTTCATCCCCATGTATGGCAGCGGCGTCACGGCGAACATAATGTCGCTTGGCGGCATCGCCATTGCCGTGGGCGCCATGGTGGACGCAGCCATTGTCGTAGTGGAGCAGACACACAAGAAGCTGGAACAGTGGGAAGCGCATGGCCGGCCGGGCAACCCGACGCGCGTCATCATCGACGCCATCAAGGAGGTCGGCGGGCCTAGCTTCTTCTCGCTCCTGGTTATAGCGGTCTCGTTCATGCCCATCTTTGCTCTGCAGTATCAGGAAGGCCGTCTCTTCAAGCCCCTGGCGTTTACGAAGAATTTCTCAATGGCCATCGCGGCTGTTCTCGCCATCACCCTCGATCCAGCTTTGCGCCTGCTCCTGATGCGGGTCGATCCGTTCAAGTTCCGGCCCCGATGGTTGGCGAGCATCGTGAATGCGATCTGCGTGGGCAAGATCCACAGCGAGGAGAAGCATCCGATCAGCCGCCCTCTGATGTGGCTGTATCAGCCCGTGGTTCGCTTCGTCCTGAACTGGAAGTGGCTGGTGATCACGCTGGCGGTCTTGCTGGTTGTGGCGACAATCCCTGTCTACAAGAGACTGGGTTCAGAGTTCATGCCGCCCCTGAATGAAGGCAGCATTCTCTACATGCCCATCACGCTGCCCAGCATTTCAGTGGGCGAGGCAACCAAGTATCTCCAGATTCAAGACAAGCTTCTGAAGCAATTCCCCGAGGTTCAAAGTGTGTTCGGTAAGGTGGGCAAGGCTGAAACGGCGACGGACCCGGCCCCGCTCAGCATGGTCGAAACTACCGTCGTGTTGAAGCCGGAGAGTCAGTGGCGGACGAAGCCGCTGACGCGATGGTATTCGAGTTGGGCTTCAGAAGGCATGAAGCCGACTCTGCGAAAACTCTGGCCTGAGCATCGACCCATCACTTGGGAAGAACTGACGGACGAGATGGACAAGTCCGTGCAGATTCCCTCCTATGCGAACGCCTGGCTTTTCCCGATTCGCACACGCATTGACATGATTACCACCGGCATCCGCACCCCCGTGGGGGTGAAAGTGTTGGGTCCGGATCTCGACACGATCCAGCGCATTGGACTTGAGGTCGAGAAGGTCTTGCAACAGGTGCCTGGTACGAGAAGTGCGTTCTTTGAGCGGGTCACGGGTGGCAATTATCTCGACATTCAAGTGCGGCGTGAAGACGCCGCCCGTTATGACCTTTCGGTGGGCGAAGTTCAGGATGTCATCGAAGCCGCTATCGGCGGAATGCCTGTGACTACGACTATCGAAGGCCGCGAACGCTATCCCGTCAGCGTCCGCTATGCGCGCGACTACCGCGAGAATGTGAGCCAGCTAGCGCGGGTATTGATTCCTACGATGAACGGAGCGCAGATTCCCCTAACGCAGGTGGCCGACATCACCGTCCGCACCGGCCCCGCGATGATCAAGAACGAGGAGGGCTTTCTCGCGGGCTTCCTTTATGTGGATGTGACCGGACGCGACATGGGTCGTTACGTCGATGAAGCCAAGCTGTTGGTCGCGCAGCAGGTAAGCCTGCCTCCGGGTTATCAGCTTGTGTGGAGCGGTCAGTATGAATACCTCACCCGTGTTGTCGAGCGGCTGTGGATCGTGGTGCCGATCACGCTGTTTCTCGTCTTCCTGTTGCTCTACATCAACACCGGGTCGATGACAAAGACGATGATCATTCTACTGGCTGTGCCGTTCTCCGCGGTCGGGGCGATCTGGTTTTTGTACTTCCTCGGTTACAACATGAGTATCGCGGTATGGGTCGGCTTGATCGCCCTATTGGGCGTGGATGCCGAGACCGCCGTGTTCATGCTGCTCTATCTCGACATCGCTTACAACCAACGGAAGTCGGAGGGCCGGATGCGCAATCTCTCCGACCTCAAGGAAGCGATCGAAGACGGCGCTGTGAAACGTCTTCGACCGAAAGTAATGACCGTTGCGGTCATGTTCATGGGGCTGGTGCCGATCATGTGGTCCGCGGGTGCGGGTTCGGACGTCATGCGTCGAATCGCCGCGCCCATGATCGGCGGTATCTTCACGTCTTTCATTCTCGAACTCGCCGTGTACCCGGCGATCTACGAAATCTGGAAGGGTTTCGAGGTACGAAAACTCAATCAAGGAGAACAATCCATATGAAACGTAGAGTGACATTGTCGGCGTTATTAATGATTCCAGTGATATCAACCGTTCAGCAAGCGACGGCTCAGTCCAGCGCTCGATTGACCAAGAAAGAACTGCGCGAACTTATGATGACGGCGAAGACCAAAGCCGATCATCAAAGAATCGCGGATCACTATAAAGCCGAGGCTGATCGGTTGATCGAAGAAGCGAAGGAGCACGAAGAGATGGCTGAGGTGTATCGGAAGAATCCACCTTATCTCGCGGCAAAACATCCTTGGGCCATCGGGGAAAAGCACTGCCGGGGAATCGCCGAACGCCTCCGACAGGCAGCGGAAAAAGCTAGGTCGCTTGCGACGATGCACGAAGCAGCCGCAGTCAAGGCAGCTTAGGTCCGATCTAAAAAAGGGAAAATCAATGAACATTCAAAAAAAGATGATTCCGGCCGTCCTGGCGCTCCTGTGCTTGACGACCCTTCAGGTGTACGGGCAGGCTAGTGCGAAGAAGAAGGAATACACCTTAGTTGGCAAAGTAGAGGCGGTGAGCATAAGTACGGGGAAAGTGACGGTGAACCACGGCAAGGTGGACGGCTGGATGGACGCGATGACCATGGCCTACCCAGTAGACAAGCCAGAATCGCTGAAGAATGTCAAAGCGGGTGACCGAATCAAGGCGAGCGTCTTCAACGGAGACATGATGTTGCACAACTTGAAAGTCATCCCACCAGAAAAGCCAAAGAAGTAACCTCCGTTTTCAAGGTGAGCCCTCGATCAGGGGGCTCACCAATTTAAGGAGATGTACGAATGATGAGAAAAGTCGTGTTGTTTATGATTCTGACTATGGGCGCTTACGGGGCCGCCGACAGCTTTGAATTCTCCGTATTCCGCGATCATCTTCCCCGCAAGGAAGCTGGGCGACTGGTGATTTCAGATGCCGGCGTCAGTTACCGATCCGATCACCAAAAGACGGTGATCGAGATTCCGCTAATCAACGTGTTCCAGGCCGATGTTTCGGACCCCAAAGTCATTCGAATCGAGACCTATGACATCATGAAGCAGAAGCTCTTGGGGCATCGGGTTCATGTATTCCGGCTCCGCAGCGGCGTTCACGATGAGCTCCCCACGCGCTTCCTGTCCAAAGCCTTGCAGCGCCCAGTCATCGGTGCGTTCGGCCATGCTCCTCAACCTGAAGCTGTGATTCGCGCCTATCACCGGCATCGCTTTGGCGGCTGCCATGGAACGATCCGCATTGATTCGGATGCGATCCGCTTCGCGAGCGACCGTCCCGAAGACTCTCGAACCTGGCTCTATCGAGATCTCGAAACGCTAGGGACGATGAACCCGTTCCATTTTCGAGTCAGCACGTTGGCCGAGACGTTCAACTTCGATTTGAAGGAGCGCCTCCCGGAGAGTGCGTACGAGCTTGCCGTGCGGCGCGTCTATTCGCTTCGCCCCATCAAGGCGGCAGAGCCGAAGACGGGCTCTGGCGCCCAACTGGAATAAGAATCGCCCGACCAAGCATACAGAGATGAAAGTCAATGATAGAAATGCGAAATATTGCAGCACCAGAGCGCGATGCGGCACGTCCAAGTAAGTGGATGAAGTCCCTCATCACATTCTGCTTACTGATCACTCTCGTCGGCGGAGCCGTATTCTTCTCGTGCCAGGATATGGGCATGGAGATAGCGGACTCATGCTGCTCAAAAGCGATCGATGAGGACCATTCCTGCCCTCCCGAATTGTGTATAGCTAAGGCACCCTACGTCGCGACGGGAAGCGAGCCGAGCGTGGACCTTGCTGCGACTCTTTTACCTTCGCCAATTGGCGGAATCTTGATCGGGGCTAGACCATCCGTTCCAGTGAGTTACAAGCCGCTGAGATCGGTTCACCGGGGTGATGCGCAGGCGCTCTTGCAGGTTTTCCTGATCTGATTCGTTCTCCAATCCTCAGTTTTCTGGTGTCCTTTGGGCCGCCAGCGATGCCCGCATCCCCGTAAACCTTAATATTCACTTGAAGAACATCATGAACAAGATTATTGTGAGCCTGTTTTTTGGACTGTCCTTGGCGGCCTTCGGCCAAACGATCAACGTCAGTCCCAACCTGTCACCATTGAGCAAAAGAGAGGCGAAGGCCCTGGAACTGAGGGCCAGCACACCCCAAGATCACAGCCAGCTTGCGACCTACTACCGCGATCGGGCTTCGAAAGAGCGCGCCGAGTCGCAGAAGCACTTGGCCGAGGCCGCCTACTTTAAATTGCATCCCTCTCCGCTGGCGTCGAAGCATCCCTTCATCTATGGCACCGAGGCGCATTGCCTGTGGGTGTCGAGCCGGTATGCCAAATCAGCGGCGAAGTCCGAGGCCCTTCTCAAAAAGCACGAACAGCTCACCTCTGCTTTTCAATCGGCCGGATCTTCGCGCCGACTGGGTGAATAAGGCTTCAGCGAAGGCACTAATGCGCGGAGGATCGGTTTTCGGTCCTCCGTGGTATTTTGAGGTGTGAGCGCCTCGCTTCAACTTCTGTTTCGGCTGGCGGCAATCCTATTGCTGCTGGTGACCGGTGCCGAACTGTTTGCCTGCGAGATGCTTGCACCCGAGCAGTGCGAAAGCTTCGGTTTTCCGGCCGACAAGGACGGAGCGCAACTGGACGACAATTGCATCTGTTGCTGCAATCACATCCTCGTCGCACAGCCGATCACTCTCATGCCAAGTCATCAGACAGTGGTTCATCTCGAGTTCCCACAACCGGCATCCCCGCAAGTTCGACCCACCACCGTTTATCACCCTCCCAGAGCCTAGCCTTTCAATTCAACCCACATCTTGAACTGAAAAGGAGGTCGGAGTGTTTTCCGATAGATCCATTTTTTCGTGCGCGGCACTTGTTTGCTGCGTGATTCCGGCATACTGCCAGGACCCAGTCTCCAGCACTGTACTGCGAGATCTCATTAGCGCCGCGGTCGCGAACAACCAAGAACTAGCGGCTTTGCAAACCCGATCGGTCGAAGCGAAGGGACTGCTTCGCCAAGCAGGCGTAAAGCCTCCACTTACATTCGACGTCGGCGTTGCTTCCGGACGCCCACTCGGAACCGTCGGCGAGGAGGAATATTCGGCGGGACTGGGCCGGACCATCGAGCGAGGAGGCAAGCGAAGCCGCCGGGTTGAATTGGCGGAGGTTCGCGTTGCTCAGGTCGAGAGTGAGTATCGCGAACGCTTGCGTCAGCTTTCTTACGAGATTAAGTTGCGCTACGTCGATGCCCTGAGCGACTCCCGCAAATTGCAAATCCTTGACGTGATGCGGGCAGGCAACCAACGGTCACTCGATGTCACCAAAGCGCGTGTCGCGAAGGGAGATGCCGCACAGCTCGATCAATCCTTACTTGAGGTTGAGCTCGGTCGTGTGGATGCCGAACGGGCTTCGGTGCTCGGTCGATTGGAGGCTGCGTTAACCGACCTTCGCCGGCTGGCCGGTCTGGCGGCACCACTGCCAACCACGCTAGATTCAGCGTTCTCACTAGGCCCGCTCGATCGCGATCTCGAAACATTGAAAAGGACAGCAAACGAACTGAGGCCTGATCTAGCAATGGCGCGTTTGGTCGAACGTTTTGGCGAGGCGGAAATGCGTTTGGTTGACGCCGAGGGGCGGCCCGATGTGGCGGTCACCGCGCGCTACTTCAAACGCAATGGACAGTTCGATGATCAGTATGGGACAACCTCTGGTGGTACTCGCACGCTGTTGCGCGACCAGGATGACATCTTGGCGATAAGCGTCTCCGTCCCGATCCTGACGAAGCGGCGGAATCTGGGAAATATGGAGGCGGCGCAAGCACGAATACTTGGTGCAAGGCAGAGAGGCCGCTTTCTGGAGAATGCAATTCCGCTTGAGGTGGAGTCAGCCTGGCGTACGTGGGTATCCACCCGGAAATCGGCGAGCATCCTAGAGACCTCCGTACTGCCGCAGGCACAGAAGAACCTGGAAATTGTGCAGCAAGCCTACCAACTGGGTCAGTTGCGAATTCTCGATGTTCTTAACGAACAACGACGATTGCTGGATACTCGGCTGGCTGCCCTGGAAAACCTGAGCGTTGCCGCGAAGAGTTTCGCCGGTCTCGAGCGCGCTGTCGGAGGAGAAATTCAATGAAACGCATATTATGCGTCGTAGCGGCGCTCACCCTGCTTGCCTGCGGAGAGCGAAAGCTGGAACCCAAGGCCGAGTCAGAAAATTCAAAGCCTGATGCCAAAGGCCATCCCGAGAAGTACATCGAAGAGGCCAATGTCGTCGAACTCAGCCAAGAAGCTCAAAGACGGGCCGGCATTCAAGTCGCTCCATTGGCGAGTGGCTCGGTAGAGGCGCGGGTCATTCTGACCGGAACAGTCCAACCGATCGACAATCATGTCGCTCAGGTTCGAGCTCTAGCCAGAGGCCGCATCACAGAGGTCTCGGTAAAGGTTGGAGACCGGGTGCAAAAGAACCAGGTGCTCGCGCTGTTCGACAACATCGAAGCGGGAGAATTGGCTTCTCAGTATTCCTCGGCCCTCGCCGAGTTGGAGCGGCTCAAGATTCAGCAAGCGAATGCACAACGCCAGACGGATCGGAGCCGCGATCTATTGCAAGTGGGCGCGATACCAGCCAAAGAGGCCGAGAGCGCCGAAGCCGCATCCAGAGGAGCCGCGCAACTGGTCCGTTCCCAGGATGCAGTGCTGGCGGGGCTGAGTGCACGCCTCAAACGATTTGGTGTGCAGGGTGAGGGCGGAGTAGACGCCTCGGCTACATCGATTCGGTCCCCTTTTGCCGGCGTCGTCATTAAGTCTGACGTCGCGCCTGGCGCGGTGGTCGATTCGAGTACGCCCCTGCTTTCGATTGCCGACCTTTCCCGTGTCTACGTGGAAGCCCAGGTATACGAAAAGGACCTGGGAAGGATTCGCGTTGGGCAAGTGACGCACGTCCGTTTTGAAGCCTACCCGAACGAGTCGCTCCCTGGACGGGTAGTCGCCATTCGAGACGTTCTCGATGTCCAAACTCGAACCGCGGGCGTCCGCATCGAATTGGCGAATCCCGAAGGCAAGCTGCGGCTCGAAATGTTCGCCACGATTGAGCTGCCGACCGTTGGGACGCATACAGCGTTGACCGTTCCTTCGGAAGCGGTTCAAACGATCAATCAGCGACAAGTCCTGTTCGTGAAGCAGGATGCTCTGCACTTTGCAGCGCGTGAAGTCAAAACGGCAGGTGAAGGCCTCATGCGCGAAGTGATCTCTGGAGCCAAGGAAGGTGAAGCAGTCGTCGTAGGCGGTGCTTACCAATTGAAGTCGGTATTTCTGAGCCGTCAGGTTCAAGGGGAGCACGACCATTGATCGACCGCGTCCTAGCCTGGAGCATTCAATACCGTTATGTCCTCGTAGCTCTCGCGGCCATCATTGTGATGGGCGGAGTTTACGCCGCTATCGATCTGCCGATCGATGCGGTTCCGGACGTAACCACAAATCAAGTTCAGATCAATTCCAAGGCCCCGTCCTTTACGCCCTTGGAGATGGAACAGTACGTCACTTTCCCTATCGAAGTGGCGATGAGCAATCTGCCACGCAAGGAAGAAGTGCGATCAATTTCGCAGTTCGGCCTCTCGCAAGTCACCGTTGTTTTTGGCGATGACGTGGATATTTATTGGGCCCGGCAACTCGTGATGGAACGACTCGCCGATGCCCGTCAGCAACTGCCAGCGGGCGTTGTTCCCGAGATGGCTCCGGTAAGTACCGGGTTGGGTGAGATCGTCCAGTTCGTCCTCACGGTCGACCCGAAAGCGCCGCGTGCGTATAGCTTGATGGAACTTCGCACTCTGCTTGACTGGTTCATCAAACCGCAATTGCGCACCGTTCCGGGCGTCGTCGAAGTGAACAGCTTTGGTGGTGAACAGCAGCAGTACGAAGTGCTGGTCGATCCCACCAAGTTGGTGAGCCTCAAGCTGACCTTGCAACAGGTGATCGACGCGCTATCGAAGAACAATCTCAATGTTGGCGGGGCGTACCTCGAAAAAGCCGGCGAACAGCAACTGATCCGCGGCGTCGGCTTAATCGAGGGCATCGCGGACATCGAAAACATCGTCGTGGCCTCTGACGCCGGCACGCCAATCTATGTTCGATCCATCGGACTCGTGCGGCGCGGAGCCGAAATTCGTCAAGGAGCCGCGACCAAAGACGGCAAGGGCGAGACCGTGATGGGTGTGGCGATGATGCTGAAGGGCGAGAACAGCCGGCAGGTCGCGACGCGGATCATGGAGAGGCTGGAGCAACTTGGTAAGGCTCTTCCTCCAGGTGTCCGGATTAACCCTTTCTATGACCGTCGGACTCTGGTGGATCAAACGATTCGCACCGCCGTCAAGAACCTGGCGGAAGGCGGACTGATCGTCGTCGCGGTGCTCTTTCTGTTCCTTCTCCAGGTGCGCGCGGGGCTCATTGTTTCGGCGGCAATTCCTCTGTCAATGCTCGTCGCTATCGTTGGAATGCGCTATTTCAACGTCTCTGCCAACCTTATGAGTTTGGGGGCAATCGACTTCGGGCTGATCGTCGATGCCGCGGTTATCATTGTCGAAAATTGCGTTCGGCGGCTGGCCGAACGTCGCCGCTCGCTTGGCCGTGGACTGTCTCCTGAAGAGCGGCGAGAAACCATCCTCTCCGCGAGTGTGGAGGTAAGAAAGGCTGGGCAATTCGGCGAGATCTTGATCATCGCCGCGTACTTGCCGATTGTCTCGCTCGTTGGAATTGAAGGGAAGATGTTCCGTCCCATGGGTTTCACGGTGATTCTCGCTCTAACCGGCGCGCTTGTCTTGAGCCTTACGTTAATTCCTGCGCTGTGTGCCATTTTTCTGAGAGAGTCCAAACACAAGGACACGATGCAGGACCAAGCGAACGAGGATCATGAAGAGAACCCATTTGTCCGCGGGCTCCAGCGCATCTATCGGCCGGTCCTAGAATTCACTCTCTCTCACCGTCTCCTGACGATGCTGGCATCTGCCGCATTGGTTGTTGGCTCTGCCTTCCTGGCGACTTCCTTGGGTTCAGAGTTTCTACCCAAACTTGAGGAAGGTGCGCTCGCCATTAATTCAGTCAGATTGCCAGGAGTTTCTCTGCCCGAAGCAGTGAAGATGACTAGCTCGCTGGAACGAGTCTTGGGAGAGTTTCCTGAGGTTACAACTGTCGTATCGCGGATTGGCCGTCCCGAGATCGCGACCGATCCGATGGGGGTGAATACTGGCGACACCTACGTGCTACTGAAGCCTCAGCCCGAGTGGACATCGGCCCATTCTCGAGAAGAGTTAGTCGAGAAGATGGAGGACAAACTGCGCGAGTTGCCAACGATGAACTACACGTTCTCTCAGCCGATTGAGTTTCGGATGATGGAGCTGATTGAAGGCGTCGGTTCCCGGTCCGATATAGTCATCAAGATCTTTGGCGAGGATCTGGACGAATTGCGTCAACGGGCGGAGGCAGTCGGCAAAGTCATCGCCTCTGTACGCGGGGCGGCGGACCTCAAGGTTCAGCAGGTAAGCGGCCAGCCTGTCTTGAGCATCAAGGCGAACCGGGAAGCGATCGCCCGCTACGGCATCAATGTTGCTGAGGTCCAACAACTGATCCAAACGGCAATTGCTGGTACGCAGGCATCCACGATTCTTGAAGGATTCAAGCGATTTGACCTGGTCGTTCGTCTGATTCCGGAAGCACGCAATAGTCCGCAGGATTTTGCCAATCTTCTCGTCAGTACGCCAACGGGACAGAAGATCCCCTTGGGCCAGTTGGTCGAGTTCAAGAATGAGGAAGGCCCGATTGAAGTAAGCCGCGAGAATGGCGAACGGCGGATCTCGATCGAGGTCAATGTTCGGGGCCGCGACATCGGCAGTTTCGTCGTGGAGGCGCAACGCAAGGTCGACGAAGCCGTCAAGCTAAAACCGGGCTACCTGATGGTTTGGGGTGGACTCTGGGAACATCTCGATTCCGGCCGGGCACGGCTGATGATTGTTGTGCCGATCACTTTTCTGCTGATCTTCCTCCTGCTGTTCATCACCTTCCATTCGGTTGGCCAAGCGGCGCTTGTTTTCACTGGCATCCCATTTGCCGTCACCGGCGGAGTGTTTGCGTTGTTGGCGCGGGGCATGCCGTTCTCGATGAGTGCCGGCGTCGGGTTCATCGCTGTTTCGGGTGTGGCAGTGTTGAACGGCGTCGTGATGTTGGCCTTCATCAATCACAACCGGAGCACGGGGCTCTCCTGGTTCGACTCCGTGCGGACTGGAGCTCTCTCGCGACTTCGGGCTGTGTTAATGACCGCGGCTGTAGCCAGTTTTGGCTTCCTACCGATGGCCATCTCCACCACTGCGGGCGCGGAAGTGCAGCGGCCTCTGGCCACGGTCGTGATTGGTGGGTTAGTCACTTCCACCGCGCTTACACTGCTCGTGCTGCCCCCTCTCGTTTTGGCTTGGCAGGGAAGGAAATCTGGAGACTCAAATGCCAACTAATGAACAGCGAATTGTGCTGAAGATCAAAGGTATGGATTGCGCTGAGGAAGTAGCGATACTCAAGCGAGAGATCGGGCCGTTGGTTGGTGGCGAGGGCAATCTGTCATTCGACGTTCTCAAGGGCCAAATGACAGTCCTTCCATCCGCTCCCGATGCGGAATTAGAATCCATCGTCAAGGCAGTGCGGAATACGGGAATGGATGCGGTGCCCCTTGAAGTCAATCGCTCGAATCGGCCCGAGAAGAATTCCTGGTGGGAGCGGCAGGGCCGACTCACGCTAACTCTCGCCAGCGGCGCGCTCACGGCCTCGGGCCTGCTTCTGCATCTTAGCTTGACCGGGAACTGGGCGGATGTTTTGGGTTCAGAAGGAATGGGCCAAGCCAGTTCCATTCCGTTGGCCGTTCGTGCTTTGTATTTGCTGTCGGTATTGGCCGGCGTCTTCCTTGTCCTTCCAAAAGCTTGGTTCTCACTTCGTCGCCTGCGCCCCGACATGAACCTGCTGATGACAATTGCCGTTTGCGGAGCTGTAGCGATCGGCGAATGGTTCGAGGCCGCGACGGTTGCTTTCTTGTTTGCACTTTCCCTCACGCTCGAATCGTGGAGTGTGAGCCGGGCTCGACGCGCGATTGAAAAGTTGCTCGATTTGGCACCCGCGGTGATCCGAGTGATCGATTCGAGCGGCATGGTGATGGAAGTAGCTCCCGACACGGTGGCGGTCGGAACGGTGTTTCAGATTCGGCCTGGCGAACGGATTGCGCTCGATGGCGAAGTGGTGAAGGGAACGAGTGATGTAAATCAGGCGCCAATCACGGGAGAGAGCATCGCCGTCACCAAGGAAGCCGGTGCTGTCGTATACGCCGGCACCGTAAATGGCTCCGGAACTCTTGAAGTTCGCTCGACCAAGGCGAGCCAAGACACCACTTTGGCAACGATCATCCGGATGGTGGGCGAAGCTCAACAAAAGAGGGCTCCTTCTGAACAGTGGGTGGATCGCTTCGCGCAATACTATACGCCTTCCGTGCTAGTCGTCGCCTTCGCGATGTTCCTGATCCCTACTCTGGTTTTTGGTAAACCCTTCGATGTTTGGCTGTATCAAGCCTTGGTGTTGCTGGTCATCGCATGCCCCTGTGCATTGGTCATTTCAACGCCGGTCAGCGTGGTCGCCGCCTTGGCCGCTGCCGCAAAGAATGGAGTGCTGGTGAAGGGAGGGGTGCATATGGAGACTCCCGCGCGGCTGAAGGCCATCGCGCTCGATAAGACCGGAACACTTACCGAAGGACGTCCAGCCGTCGTCGAAGTAGTGACGTTGAGTGGACACACGGAAACGGAGTTGCTTGAGCGAGCTGCCGCCATGGAGTTCCATAGCGACCATCCACTGGCCCGCGCCATTGTTGAATACTGTACGGCGAAAGGTGTGAAGCCGCTTCCTGCCGAGGAGTTCACAATCATTCCCGGCAAAGGAGCCAACGGGCTCTGGAACGGCAAGAGGTATTGGCTTGGCTCGCATCGCTTCCTGGAAGAGCTTGGGCAGGAAACGCCGGCAGTCCATGAGCAATTAGAAGTGCTATCCAGCACTGGCCGAACCGTGGTGGTTATCGGAAACGAGAGCCATGTCTGCGGCTATTTAGCCCTGGCGGACACAATCCGGCCTGAGTCGAAGGCGACGATCCAGCGCCTCCGGGCTGCTGGAATCGAACACATTGTCATGCTCTCCGGGGACAACCGGGGGACGGCGGAAGCGATTGGCCGCGAGGCCGGGATCGACGAAATCCGGGCGGAATTGCTGCCTGCGGACAAGGTTACGGCGATCTCCGAACTGGTGGCTAGCTACAAGACGGTCGCGATGGTGGGAGACGGTATCAACGACGCGCCTGCGCTGAGCTTGGCCAGCTTGGGTATTGCGATGGGTGCTGCGGGGAGTGACACAGCCATGGAAGCTGCGGACGTCGCACTGATGTCGGACGATCTCTCCAAGCTTCCTTGGCTTGTTGAACATTCGCGCCGTATGCTGGGCATCATTCGTACCAATATCGTTTTGTCGCTCGCCGTCAAAGCAGTGTTTGTAGTGCTGACCATCCTGGGCCACGCGTCACTCTGGGCTGCGATTGCGGCGGACATGGGCATGTCTCTCCTCGTGATCTTCAATGCTCTTCGTCTTCTTCGGGATCAGGAGCCTAAAGCGACTTGAGGAAGGCCAACAGCAGCATCTTGTCTGCCCGTCCGACGCGGTGGGGCAACGTTTTGGCCCGTTCTCTAGAAGCTCCCATGTTCAACTAGCATCTGGCCTCCACGAGCATCTGAACGGGCAGGTCTGAAGAATTGGACACAACTACTGCAACGTGCATCGAACGCGCCGCCCGAAACACCACCGACGCAGATCTAACTCCGAGACTCGCCTCAAGCACAAGGAGTTCGGCCTCCGGATCGACTGAGTCGAGCCAAGCTTCGTAATCTCCAAAGCGGCACAGTAGTAAATCAAAGGTTTGGTCGGCGGAGACTCCAAACGAAAGCACTGAGCCCTCGCGAAGTTCAAACGCGTAAACGGAATCGTCATCGATCTGCAACTCCAGCACCTCAAGAATGGCGTCTGGCGTAACAAAAAGCGCCTCGTGATGCATCTCAGCAATTGGCACCAATTCGAGGAAGACGTCCTGTAAATAGAGTTCCTCCATCACTACTTCTGCCCCCCTACTGGGTAAGACGCAAAGGAAAATTGAAACCTGACCGGCGAAATGAGAATCTGGAACTTGTCGGCTAGCCGCATGAAGCAGCAAGAACCCTTGGGACCTCTGCCAGAGCTCAAACTGCTTGACGAAGCGGGCCAGCCGCTCAGCGAGCAGATTCACGCCATTTTCCTTCCGCTGGAAACCCGATTTCGCTTGAAATTCAAGGCGATTGACGATGAGGCGATAGTTAGAAACCTATTCGATCAAGCCGCACAGATATACGCGAAACAAGAGAGTTCCGGGCAAGAAATCGACAAGCCGGAGGGCTTCGCGTGGAGAGTCCTATGCAATCTGGCAACCTCGGTTCTTCGTCGATCCGAAGAAAAGGTGATGAACGGTTCGGTCAACGGGCTTTCCGGTGAAAGGGTCCTCGTCGCGCTGTCCTCCATCACTGGTACTCCCGATCAAATCGTTAATCAGGTTTACGCTAGGGAAATCTTTGAGCAACTCAGCGAAACTGAGCAGAGGTGCGCAACTCTGAAGACAATCGGCTTCTCCAGCAACGCGGTTGCCAAAACGCTCAACATGACTACAGGATCAGTGGACAAGATGATGCAACGAATACGGGATCGTTTTCGTTCGCGGGCCGACGGCGGTCAAAATTCTGGCGGCTGAGGTTCAAGTTCTTGAGACACGATTCTGAGAAAGCGCCCTATAATTACTGAGGTTCCATGCCGAAAGAGGATGAATTCAAGCCAATCGAAAACATGCTGGCGCATGCGAACCCCAATCCCAACCGGGAGGGATGTCCGTCTCCGGCGGAGCTCGAAGAACTAGCTCTCATGCGGCGCGATGCCAGCGACCCACTGTATGTCCACGTGTCTCACTGCTCGCCATGCTACTCGGCGATTCGCGAGCTGCAGCGACACCGCGGCGTCTCGCCGCTGGGTGCGTCTAAAAGGGTTTGGACGTGGTGGGCTGCGGCTGCAGCGCTTCTCTGCGTTATTGCTGGTGCGGTCTGGTACGCGATGCAGACGCGGTCAAAGGCAGTCGCACCTATCGTGGCTCAATCAAATGTGAAGTTGCCCTCGACAATTCTGGACCTGCGGCCGTTCGCAACGGTGCGAAGCGAGGAGAGTTCAAATGGGTCGACTCCTCTAGCCATGTCCCGTCGTCGTCAAAACGTAGTCCTAGTCCTGCCGGTGGCTTCTGCGGAAGGCGAGTATGCCCTAAAGCTGCTGGATAGTAATCTTGCGCCCCAAATGACTTCCACGCCGGTCGCCAAACTTGCCGATGGCGTCACAAGTATTTCGACAGAACTGGATCTCACCCGCATTTCAGCCGGTCGCTACACGCTCGCCCTCAAGCGTGAGCCCGAAGACTGGCGCTATTTCCCACTTCAGGTGCGGTGAGTTCCCGAATATGCGGTCGCCGCAGGATCGATTTGTTAGTCGGTTCTGACCATCTACGCGAGTGTTCATGATCCCATCGGTCACGAGAGATCTGTTCGGGAGGCTGGGCCGAGGATGCCCCGCCTCCAAGTTGAACGTCATGGGCGGATGCCGTATCGTTACTAATGAGCGAAAATCAAAAAGCTGAACAACTTCGCGTTCGGTTGGTCGAGATTGCCCTCGAATGGGAGCACTACTTCGGAGTCGCGCCTAGCATCACAAATTCAGTCTCGGAAGTTGATGCAGCTTTGCTTGTTGGAATGCAGGCAGGAGACTATTGTGCGGCTGGCGTATCTCGAACCGCTGTCTCGAAAGATGTGGACTTCATTTGCAAGGGTATTCGCTATCAAGTGACGGCAAACCGCCCGAGCGGAAAGCCTGGTTCACCAGTGACATTGGTGAGTAGAAAGACCGAGGAAAAGAGGCCCTTCGGGTGGGATCGCCTAATATGGATTCTCTACGACAACCTCTACGTGCTTCAAGAAGCATGGGAGTTTACCGCTGAAGAATATCGTGCTCTGTTTGAAAAGGAAAAGCGATTGTCGCCGGCGCACATGAGACAGGGGCGCTGTTTGTCGAAACGTTGCAATGAAAATTGACGATTTGGTGCAATGCTCAGTTCCGCTCATGTGGGAAAACTCAGACGCCAGCTTTCCATATACCATTGGAGCTACTGGCCTTCTGATCGCAGCGTGGGGCGACTTTTATGTGTCGACGACACGACATAACATCAAAGGAAGGCAGATCGCCGAGCTACTGGTGCCTTGCGAGGAAAGGGGCCGCGAATTCCTTCCGTTCGAAGCTGCATTTAGCGCCGCGATCAATCCCAACGAGGAAGATACCGATTACAAGGATTTCATACTGTTGAAGGTTGCCAAGTCCCTCGTCGCGCCAGAGTCTCTGATCACGCCGCAGTGGTTTGATCTGCACTTCAGGCGGCATGTGCCCGAATTGCTTCCGAACGACGAGCTCTGCGTAGCTGGATTCCCGAAGAGCATTCAGTCCATCGAATACGATGAGGCTCATATCCGCAAGCAGCGACTGATTGTGGATGGCGTACACCTCGGTCAGGCAGAAAGCGCACACTGCCATACGATTCGCTTCCACGATGTGACGATGGTTCCGGACGCAGCGATATCAGAGGAGCCGCTCAGCGGTCTTAGTGGATCTCCAGTGTTCGTTATGAGATCTACAGGCGGCCCTGTGGTGCCCTATCTTGCCGGCATGATGCTTCGCGCCAGCAAAAGCTCTTCAACTGGTAGATTCGTCCATAGCTGCGTCCTCTACCGTACCCTGGAATCCATTCGAGCTGGAACGTCAGAGCCAGCATTTGTGATCAATTGAAACGTCGGTCAGTGCTGTTTGGCCACTGCGCCATCGCTAGTCGTGCCAGCCGGGGTAGTGGTTGAATATTTATCCTCGTCGGGCGCAAAAAGCACCGTTATGACAGGACTTCGAGTCCCTTCATCAATTGCCTGTCTTGGCCCTCAACTAAGTCTTGAGCGGTAACTGACTCTTGAATATCCGGTGCGACGCCGCGGCCTTCAAGCTTTGTGCCATGCCACGTATAGTAGGCCCCGACCGGTAGAGCGACGCGGTAGCCGTGTCCAACCTTGAAAGAGCTTGCCGCTACCAGCTTTCCGGGCGTCATTGTGCCAACTAGATGCGCCAGCCCGTACTCAGACGCGAACGCCGCCACCATCTCACTAGCGCTGGCGGAATGCTCATTGACCAGCATCGCGACTCTTCCATGATGCGGCGCCGCGCCCAACCCCTCGGACGAAATGGCCACCGAACGGCCAGCCAGTCCAAATTTCACGATGAGCGGAATCACTCCCCATTGGCTCGAAGGAATCTTGTCAAATACCGGCAAAGCCTCTTTAGCGGTCCGCTTCTCTATCTGTGACCTGCCTAGGCTGTAGCCCGCGCCACGTTTGTCTGGGCACAGGAGGCTCATCAGTCTTAGGCAACCAATTCCGCCACCGGTGTTGCCTCGGAGATCGACGACAAGCTTCTCGGTCGCCAGCGCGGAGACGGCCGCGCTCATGTCCCGAGCAACGTCGATACCGAGCATGCCGGGGAACATGCTTACGCGGACATAGCCCGTGGTGCTATTTAGCCTTCGGCTAGACACAACTTGATCGGGAACGATGAGGGGCCGTTTCTTGCTTTGCGACTCTGGGACGGACAAGGTGACCGTAGTTGTCGAGCCGTCTCGCTTGCGCATCACCGCTTCATGGTCTGCACCAAGAGAGAATGTAGCGGCGCCGGGAGGCACAATCTCTTGGTTGTTCAACTGGAGAAGCACGTCACCTGGCTCGATTCCCGCGTTTGCCGCCAATCCTCCGGGGTGGACATCCTGGAACATCCAGCGCGTACCATCGTTCGTTTCAGCTTTCAGGAAGGTGGCGGCGATAGCAATGCGTCCCGGACTTTTCGGTCGAGCGCCCTGAAAGAACCCAATGTGACTTGTGCCAAGGCGCTGAAGCATTTCGTTGACTCGCCGTTCGAATTCGTCAAGATCGGCGCTCGAAACAATCGACCCTTCAGCCTCCTTGGCGACGCGGGGCCAATCGACGCCATTCATGCTCGGGTCAGCAAATTTGGCTGCGGTCGTCGCGACGACTTTCTCGAAGATCTCTCGACGCTGTGCTTCATTGAGCGATGTCATTGGTTATGCTTCCTATTTGTTGGTCATCACGGGCTCGGAGCCTTCTCCGAACAAAATGAATCCACTCCAAAGCTTGGGAGTCGCCGCTTTTCCGTACTTGTGGATCATCGTAAGCTTCGCCTGCTGTAACGCGACGGCCTTGGCCTTTCCCCGCGAGAGTTCTTGATAGAACTCCTTCATCAGCGCCAGACTGAAGGTATCGTCGGCAGTCCAAAGATTGGCGACAACCGCGCGCGCCCCAGACGCGAGAAAAGGCCGCACCAAGCTGGAGACTCCGTCTTGCCCAAACAGCTTTCCGCTACCGGTATTGCAGGCGGATAACGTCACGAGCTTGGCCCGCAATCGCAACTCCAGCACCTCTCTTGCCTGCAGGAACCCGTCATCATGCCCTTCCGGCCGCAAGGCCAGCGCGGACCGCTCAGGGAAGCTGGAACTCAGCAATCCGTGCGCGGCGAAATGTGCCACTGCAAAGTCCCGAAGTGGGAGCGCCTTGATCGCCGTCTCCGTCGCGTCGCCTCCCACAAGAAGTCGGTTGCCGGCATTTGATAGGGTGTCAACAGTCAGTTGTGCTTCCGCCTTGGCGGCCGGCAAACTTGGCAAGCTTGCTCCATCGACGTCGTAGATTCCTCGCGCGACTTTTCCGAACTCGGCCTTGGCTGAAATGGCTTGGGACTCTGGCGATGCGGCTATTGCGAGAACCGCTTTGCCCAACGGAGGCTGCGCCTGACGGCGAATGAGGTAGAGAGCCGTCGCAGACGGCGAATAGGAAATCGCGTGGGATTGCACGAGCCTTGAACCTGCCACAGTCGTGAGCAGTTCAAAGGGCAATCGATTCAACTCACCGTCCGGAACGATCACGAGCCGAGTCTTGGATTGTATGCCGGGAACACGAACCAATTCGGTAAGTGGAGCGGCTCCAGCAACTTCTTGCCCGGACTGAATTGCCTTCCAAGCATCATCCACGCTCTTCTTCAACTGCGTTCGATTCGGGACCTTCTGTATCGAAGCCCCTTCACGCGTTACCACGAGAAGTAGTGACGTCGGGTCGTCCAACACGTACTCGAGGAGCATCTCGTCCGGCCCTAACGTTTGCCGAAGTTGCGCCAGCCGAAGCAGGTTCCGCTTACCTTGGAATTGTCGGTCGCGATCAGCCTGCATCGACACGGCCATCATGTCCGACTCTGCCTGAAAGATCTGGTCTAGCAGCCTTCGCCGAGCAGCGGGGCTCTTTGCGGACCAAAGCCCAGATTGCAAAGTCGAGATGCGGCGCTCTCCCTCCTTCGCGGCCATCGTCTTGGCCTTTTCGCCTTGGCCTCTCCCCATCAGTAAATCGGTGACGGCGCGTCCGCGGGCTTGCTCGATGATGGGCAGGAGGCGCTCCGGGCTGGACCCCATGCTGAGTTCCACGCGAACTCGCGCGAGAAACACCTCGTCCATCACTCCGACAAGGCGGGACTTGACCCAGGGACTCCATACGCCAGCCAAGAGTCCTTCAGTGACTTCGCTTGCCTCCTGCAATAGCGCCCGCGCTTCTTCAATTCGGCCTTGTCCGCGCTCACTCTCGGCGAACTTGGCAAGAAGCCGCGGTGTCAGAAGGCGCTCGCGCATCGCCCTGGCAACTTCCACCCCGGCGCTAAAGGAATTGGCAGCGTCCTTCTTGCGGCCAAGTGCTATTTGAAGCCGTCCTAAGTCAAGATAAATCTGAGCGATGATTCGGTTTGCCGAGGCACTTCGAGCGAACCCCAGAGCCTGCAAGAGCTTCGCAACCGCTTCCTCTCTCAGCCCTGCGCCTTCAGCCAAAAGTGCATCTTCGCGGAGAAGTTCGGCTTGATAGCCCAAGCTCTCGCGCTCTCGCGCCACTGCAATCGTTACGGCCAGAAGTTCTCTCGCTTCTTTGGTTCGGCCAAGCTTCGTGAGAGCACTAACCTTGCCAGAGTAAGCCATCAACGGGAAGCGCAACTCATCCACACCACTGCCTGCGGCAAGCGCTCGATCAAAATACTTGAGCGCCTCCTCCGGCCGGCCGAACTGATTGAAGCCGTTCCCGATAATACTCAGCCAACGAACGACCGACGAGAGATCCTTAGCGTCCTCCGCCTTCTTCAGTGCACTGGCGAGCAGAAACAGCCCTTCGCTCGTTTTCCCTTGCAACGCGGCGACCAGGCCCAGCTCGCCGTTGGCCCGATTCACCCATAGCTCATCGTTCAAACGTTTGGCGACTGCAAGCGCCTCGCGCCAGTCGTCTTCGGCCAGCAGCGCATCGTAGTCCTCATCGGTCTCGCCCTTGATGACCAGACATCTCAGCCGGATTCGGTCGTCTGACGCGGCTAATGGCGATTCCAGAATGTCAGCCAATTCTTGAGAGACCTCGGCGATCGAGCGGCGAGGCAACTCGCCGCGAATGCGGCCGAGCTTGGCGAGCAATGCATTGCTGGCGTCGCCGACCTGTGTAAATCCTTTCTCGGCCTCAATAAAAAATGGTTCGGCGCGGGTCCAAGCCCGAAGTTCTGCCAATCGATCAGCCTTCGCCATTGCTTCAGCCGGGCTCTGCGCCCAGACCAAAGAAGGGAGAAGTACCATGAAAACAAGTAGGCACGCACGCATCTCTGTCCTCCGAAGGCTTTCGCCGCGATTCCTGATAGATGCTTCAGCATCGAATCGCGTGACATCAATTGTGCTACTTAGGTTGCAAAATCTTTATATGGCAGGCTCTGCCCCTCTTTTTCCCGCCCTCGGGCGGCGCGGTGGGAGCCAGGCCAGACTTTTCAACATTTCAACAGCGTTACACCAGCCGACTACTGGTATCCCCTACAGGTTCTATAGGATAAAGAGTGCGCACCTAAAGTCCCGTGTTCCCGCACCTAAAATCCCGTGCCAACGGCAAGATTGGCGCACCTAGAGTCCCGTGAAAAACTCTGCCTCAGAGTCAAGTGCATTTTCCGCAGCTCCTTGAAAATATCCGGATCATGGCGCCCCAAAATAGCTATAATGGCTCTTTTGGGCCACGGAGGCGGTGATGCAGCGCATGTCAGCCCGGGAGGCGAAGAACTCATTTGGTAAGTTGATTGACACTGCGAGAGCGGAGCCAGTTGCTATCGAAAAGCACGGTCGAACTGTCGTAGTCGTGATGTCGATTGAAAGCTATGAGCGACTCAGGTCTGTTCGCGAGGTGCTGACCAAAGCAAAAGATTCGAAACAATCAGACAAGGATTTATGAGCTTGGTCAAAAGGGAGCTTCCAGCGGGTTGGACCGCAGTGCGGGTTGACAGAGTCGGGTCCGTCCGGCTGGGCCGTCAGCGATCGCCGGACAAGCACACAGGCATGCATACAACCAAGTACCTGCGTGCCGCAAATATCAAGCCCAGAGGGTTGGACCTCACCGATGTCTTGGAGATGGACTTTACAGCAACGGAACGCTCCGTCTTTTCCTTACAGAGGGGGGATGTTCTTTTGACGGAGGCATCAGGAAGTTCGAGTCAGGTGGGGCGCGCGGCGCTATGGCGTGGCGAACTCCCAGATTGCTGTTACCAGAACACAATCATCAGATTTCGATCACACGCCGCAGTACCCGAGTATGCTTTGGTGGTATTTCGCCATTACGCTTCTTCTGGCACGTTTGGGCGCGTCGCGCGCGGTGTCGGCATTCAACACCTTGGTGCCAGTCGCTTCGCCGAGTTGGAGTTCCCACTTCCACCGCTAAGTGAACAGAAACGGATAGCCGAGGCCGTTGAACAACGTCTTGCGGAGATCCGCGAAGCCGAAAGGCACCTTCGTACAGCCCTCGAACGTCTCGACTTGCAGCGCAAAGAAGTCTTAGCGACCGCCATATCGGGTGAGCTCGTCCTACCACCGGCCGAAACCACCGAAGCCACGGCAAATTCCGCCGCGCGAGTTAAACTCCTCGGTTTCGCACCAGAAGAGCTCCAGGGCGCGCTGTTCGAGTCCGATCCCAAGGTAAATATGTTATCGGGGACTGTCCCTTCTCTGCCTCCAACTTGGGCGTGGGCGAGGGTCGAACAAGTGGGGGATGCGAGGCTAGGCAGGCAACGTTCGCCCGAGCACCACCGAGGTGAACATTTGAGGCCGTATCTTCGGGTCGCGAATGTTTTTGAAGACCACATCGATATCAGCGAAATCCATGAAATGAACTTTACACCCGAGGAGTTTAAGGTCTACGCGCTTCAGTACGGAGACATCCTATTGAATGAGGGACAAAGTCTTGAACTCGTCGGCCGCCCGGCCATGTTCAGAGGCGAATTACCGAGCGTTTGCTTCCAGAATCACCTGATCCGGTTTCGCGCAGGGAGTGCGGTTGATCCTGAGTTCGCGCTTCTGGTTTTCAGGCACTATCTCCATTCGGGCGCGTTTCGGAAACTTGCTCGAGGGTCTACAAACATCGCAAATCTGGGGCTGGAGCGATTTCGATCCATGCCGTTTCCGCTCCCTCCCATTGAAGAGCAGGAGACAATCGTCCAGGCGGCCCACTTGCGGCTGGACGTCCTGCGCGCCCAAACCGTTGCGGTGCGGATGTCGATCGAGCGCCTACCGGAAATGGAGCGTGAGCTTCTTGCGGCCGCGGTGGCCGGCGAACTACTACCCCAGGACCCGGAGGATGAATCGGCGGCTCAGCTATTGGATCGACTGGGCGAGCCGGTGGAAGCCGCTTCGCCCCTACGTCCCATGGAGAGTGACGGTAAACGTGAAGGAGGCCCTGTGAAGCACAAGAGCAAACCATCCCCCAAGGTGGGCAAGACCAAAGTGCAGCTTAGCGAACTCCTTAGAGATGCGGGCCGCCCGTTGGCCTTGCCGGAGCTGTTCGCCCTGGCTGGGTTCAACCGCGACGAGCCCGAGCAAGTGGAGCTTTTTTACCTGGCACTCCGATCCGAGTTGGATCGAACGATCAAGCAGACTGGTGCCGATGCGGAGAACGCCTTTCTTGAGGTGATCACTAATGCGACTTGACGAAGTCACGATCAGCGCCTTCAAGAATCTTCACGAGTTACATGTCGATTTCGATGAACGATCGCCATACACTGTTTTGGTTGGCGAAAATGGCTCGGGTAAATCCAATCTGATCGAAGCGCTCTCTCTCATTTTTCGCAATCTCGATCTGGATGTCGAAGCCCATTTCTCATACGACATCAAATATCAGTGCCGCGGTAACGACATCAAGATCAAGGCAGAAATCGATCAGTTCCCGCGGTTCATGATGAAGGCACGGAGCGACACAGATTACAAGGAGCTGACAAGAAAGCGCTTCATGGCGGAGGACGAGAACGGCCGCCCGCTCTACAGACCCGGCTTCGTATTTGGCTACTACTCAGGGCCTAGCGACCGACTGGCTTCTATTTTTGAGAGACATCGTGAGCGCTACTACAACTGGATCATCAAGTCAGTAGAACAGCGGGGTCAGGTGCAAATAACCGATCCTAATAATTTACGTAGATTGTTTTACGCCCAGACATTGCACGGTCAGTTTGCGCTCATCGCTTTTTTTATGAACGTGGCCGACGATTCTGAAGACGATCGGGAATTTCTACGCAACCATCTTCAAATCGACGGATTAGACAGTGTCCTATTCGCGTTGAAGCGGCCCCCCTGGAAGCGACAAGGTGGCGATCCGCGCTTCTGGGGTGCGGTCGGCGAAGTCCAGGAATTTCTGAGCCGTCTGTACGACAAGGCAATGCTCCCGGCACGCATGGATCGCCGCATTGCAGTGGATCTCACAAAGAATCCTGTTGTTGAGAGTCTATATCTGTTTCTGCCACGGCCGGGTGCTCTTGAAGAGGTATTTTCGTCCTACGCTGACCAATATGCCTTTTTCACGGCGCTGGAGAGCATGCATCTATCGAAGCTTCTTGGCGAAGTAAGGACACGGGTACGGATGACACCGGCAGCGGGCGGTGGAGAGGTTACGTATCGAGATTTGAGCGAGGGCGAGCAACAACTCCTATTGGTTCTCGGTCTACTGAAGTTTACCGCCCGGGAGGAAGCACTCTTTCTACTTGACGAACCAGACACCCATCTAAATCCGAGTTGGAGTACGCAATATCTAGACTTTCTGGATCGATTCATTAGGGGGCGTGATAGCTGTCACATCGTGATGTCTTCGCACGATCCGCTGGTCTTTGCGGGACTGAAGCGCGATCAGGTGCGGATCTTCCGGCGCTCCCCAGAGGGGCGAGCCGTCACCGAATTGCCGGATAACGACCCCCGCGGAATGGGCGTTGCGGCAATACTGACGAGCGATCTTTTCCGTCTGCGCTCAACTCTCGATGCGACAACGCAAAATGAATTGGATCGTCAGCGCATTCTTGCGATGAAAGCTGAGCTAACTCCGGAAGAGGAATTAGAGCTCGGGGAAATAAAGCTGCGCCTAAGAACGCTAGGCTTTGATCAAACGATTCGCGATCCGTTGTACGGCCAGTTTGTCAAAGCTTGGACCGAACAACAAGACCCGGCGTGGGCCGAGACGGTCCAGTTGACACCTGAGCAGCTACAGGAGCGAACCAATCTGGCAGCAAAGATCGTGAAACAGCTCAAGGAAGCTGAAGGTGGTTGATGCGATTCATCGATCTGGAGGAGCTCAAGCCAAGGGTGCGCCATCTCATCCCCGCCCTCGAAGCCACGCGCGATGCGGTGCTGGCCGAGGCGGATCCAACTCGGAGAGCTGCGTTGATCAATGCTCAACGGGCGCAGTGGGTCGCGCTCCGCCCTGAATTTTCAGCGTTCTCGCACGGTAAGTGTTGGTATGTTGAGTGCAAGAACCCCGGCACCGACGACGACATCGATCATTTCCGTCCCAAGCTTGGTGTCAAAGAGGACTTGGCCCACCCTGGCTATTATTGGCTGGCATTCGATTGGACGAATCTTCGTCTCAGTTGTCATCGGGCCAATCGTCCCAGAGTCAACCCTGAAGGCGCCGGCACGGGCGGGAAGGGCGGTCATTTCCCGCTTGTCGACCCGGCGACCAGGGCGTTCACGCCTGGCGAAGGGCGAGGACAGGAAGTCCCCTGTCTACTCGACCCCACGAACGTGTTCGACGTTGCGCTGGTGACCTTCCGTCAAAGCGGAGAAGTTGACCTCTCGCCTCAATTCAAAGGCCAGCTGGGGCCAGAGGCTAAGCTCGCTGCGAGCCGGTTGATTTTGCATCTCGATTGGCCAGCGTTTCGAGAGGCCCGAGTCGTTCTATACAACAAGATTGAGAGAACAGTAGATCGCGGCCAACGGGAGGCTCCTCAGAATTTCGATGGCACGCAAGCGCCTAGCAATGCGTTTTTCGACGCCATCCGTGATTTGAAGAATGCAATGAAAGCGGAAGAGGAGTACTCCGCTGCCGCAAGGGTTTATGTAGAGTCATTTAGGCACCTTTGGTGGGTACGCGACATTGTGTTGAGGATAGCGGCATGAAGACTCAGAATGCGGTTGTAAACGGTGAGGCGGCTAGCTTTGTTCGCAAGCTTTGGCAGTACTGCAATGTGTTGCGAGATGATGGACTCTCTTACCCTGACTATGTTGAACAGCTCACCTATTTATTGTTTTTGAAGATGTCGGATGAGCAGGAAGTTGGACCGGTTCCCCTGGAATATTCGTGGAGATCACTGGTGGGCCATAGTGCGATCGCGATGCACGAGCACTATTCGCTTGTACTTGAAGTGATGGGAAAACAAGGTGGGATGCTTGGGCTCATTTTTCGGAATGCCAAGAACAAGATCAAAGATCCAGCCAAGCTGCGGCTCCTCATTGTGGACCTAATCGGTCAAACCGAATGGACTGGGCTCTCCAGCGATCTGAAGGGCGACGCTTATGAAGGCCTGCTTGAGAAGAATGCTCGCGATACGAAGAGCGGGGCTGGGCAGTACTTTACGCCCCGGCCGCTGATTGACGCCATCGTTGAATGCGTTAATCCGCGACTAGGTGAGATAGTATGCGATCCCGCATGTGGAACCGGGGGGTTTCTTCTTGCGGCTCATGATTACTTGAAGCGAACAAACGCAGGAATGACGAGAACGCAAAAGGCCCAGCTCTCGACAAAATCTCTTCGTGGTTCCGAACTCGTTGAAGAGGTTGCACGGTTGGCGACCATGAACCTCCTGCTCCATGGCATAGGAGGAAACGCAGAATCGGAATTGCCAGTCACCTGCGCCGATAGTCTGAAGCATCCCCCAACGTACATGGCTGATGTTGTGCTGACAAATCCGCCGTTTGGCGTAAAGGGAAGTGTGACCTATTCACAAGATCGCAAAGCGGGCCGAAGTGACGACACTCTTACTGTCTTCCGAGCGGATTTTTGGGTTCAGACTGCTAACAAACAACTCAACTTCCTGCAACACATCGTTGCTCACCTCAAGTTGGGGGGGCGTGCTGCAGTCGTCGTTCCGGACAACGTATTGTTCGAAGGCGGGGCGGCTTCCGTCATTCGGCGGCGGCTATTGGAACAGTGTAAGCTTCACACGCTGCTTCGCTTGCCCGCTGGCCTTTTCTATGCACAGGGCGTGAAGGGTAACGTCCTTTTCTTTGATCGTCGAAGGGTAATGGAGAAGCCGTCTAAGCCCGAGTACCTCTGGATATACGAGTTGCGGCCGACGCGACGCTATTCATTGAAATCGAAGCCCCTTCAGCGTGGGGATCTCGATGAATTTGTTTCCCTCTATCAGTCCGGAGCAGTACGAGAAGGTGCAAACGATAAATTCGTGTCGAAGGACTCGATATCCCGGTCGTACCTAGTCTCGGAAATTCTCGAAACTGATGATTGCTTGCTGGATATGGCCTGGTCGGACGAATCCCGCGAAAGGCGCAAACCTGGACTTGCTCGACTCGATGAACTGTCTCTATTGATCGCAGAGGATCTTCAGCGTGCGCTGGAGCTCATCAACAAGCCCGCCCGTCGGTGAGGGCCTATGCTCAATATTGACTGGGTGCGTTATGGTTCCGGTAGACATCCGACCCCGCGCCTTGTCGTTGGTTAATAGCTGCCGAAAACTTTACAAGCAGGCTTCTGCCATCGCCTGAAATTGAAGCTGGGCAATCCGGCCACAAAGCATGAATAGACTTTAGCCATTGCTCTAGTGCAGCTCTAAATTTCCGAGGTCTTGAATACTCGACGCTGCCGAGCTGGCTAGTGAGACCATGATCTCCGAACAGTGGAATTCGCTCCGGCCCTTTTGCGCTAAAGCACCGATACGTCAACCATATAAACAAGTCCAGGACTGCCGGTGAGCAGGCGAGTAGCTTGACCGCCTCGAGGTCAGTCGGAATAGGATGTGCTGAGATCTCCCGATAAAATTCTTCGCTGAGCACGACGACGTTGGCAAACTCGTCGGATAGTGGCGGCTGCTCAAGATCGCGGCTGTACCAAATCTGCGCTTCGGACAGGAAATTGAACCGAGACCGGTGGACCACCTTCGCGGCCGATCGGCTTGATTCCGTTCCGAAGAAGATCGTCGCGCCGAAAATACGCTCGAACGCTGCGACCAAACGCCTGTATTCCTTGCCGCCTTTCGAAAGACCAAATGTGTCGAGTAGCTCCGCCGCGGACTCAAATCGCACGATTCGACTTTGCTGCCGGACTGCCATGGTGGCCAAGAAGATTGGAACTAGCCGATCCTGGCCAAACGGCAACCCGAATTCCGGGTGACCAGTAATCTGAAGAGTGAAGTGCCCGTTCCGGCGCTCAAAGAGCAGTTGACCTTCCGGCGGTCGCCGAATCGGGAGCCCGCAGAGTACGAACGGCCGCGCAGTGAATCCCAGCGTCTGGGCGGCGGTTTCGCGCTTCTCCCGCACGAGACAGATGCCCTCAGCCTTTCTGAGCTTCTGCTTGGAGACTATGAACTCTGGGTGCGTTTCCCGCAGCACGTCCCCAGCACTTGCCAGACCTCGATTTTCGGAGCATACTTGCCCCATGGATCACCTCTTGAAAAGGCAATCCCGCGCTCTCAGGGACACGTCCTGAACGAAAGAAATCTTGTACTCCGATTACTCCGTTTAGGCGCGTTTTCGGGGACAACGTGAAAACTCAGCGTATTTCTGTGGTCAGGATTTACGCCATGGACGCAGAAGTTCTTTATTTCCAAATGACGTGCAAGTTCCCAAGCTGAACGTCGTGGGTTCGAGTCCCATCTCCCGCTCCATAGTTTCAACAACTTACCGTTGTGCCATCCGTAAGACGGTACGACGCCGTGAAAGCCTCGCGGCCTTCGTGGGGCGGTGCTACGAACACCGCTCCATACATAACTGAGCCTCGCGTTATTGGTTCGAGGTGCTTGTTGTTGAAATTCAACAACTGCTCTCCCCATGAAATTCGTCATTGTGGCCGTTCCGAATAGGCCGGCTTTGTCCAGAATCGGCTTCAGGCGGCGCCGGTAGAAGTTGGGGTAGTCCAGTGGGGTATCGCGCTTCTCGGATGGAAACAACCAGGCCGAAGGCCCGGTATCAGATAGGTGTGAAACGTGCTCCGCAATAAGCGCCGCCCACTCACCGACAAAAACGTCACGAAGCCCCTTCTTGGACTTCGGTACATCAATGACGCCCCGGTATATGCGCCGCTTGATGTAGAGAGTGTTGTCGACAATATCCCCGATCTGGATGGCAGCGACTTCACCCGGACGTAGGCCGGCCTTCGCGGTCAAGGCGAAGAACAACTTTTCTGCCGTGCCCGTCATGAGCATCATCGCCTTGGAAACCAACGATTCATCAGCGACGGTCGGAGCTTCCGGCGGCTTCGTTCCCCTTGGCGTCTTCACGCCTGAAATTGGATTCGCCGATACTTTGCCATCTCCCATCGCCAATTCGAAGATCGCTTTCAGTTGCCACCGAACGCGCTCAACGATACTCCAGGAAGTGTTCGCCGCGGCTAAATCCCGGAGCAGCCCCTCGACGTCTTTTCGCGTGACGGCCGCGAGAGGCTTGTCGCCAATTCGACCGATGACGTATTGCTCCAGCAGGTGCGTTGTCGTGTACTCGGTAGATCGCTTCCAAACGGCAGAACGGCTAACGAGGTACTCGTCGCGAACGTATGCAGAGAGCGTGACGGCCGTCGATCTCCGTTGGGTCGCCAGCGGTTTCACGATGGCATCGAGCAGCGTCCGTGCCTCCGCGCGGCCCATCTCCCGGACGGTGCCGAGGATACGCGTACGGCCAGCGCCATTCTCACGCCACTGGCCGCGCCAGATGAGCTCACCGTTTCGGTTTTTTACTGGTTTGAGGGAACCGCGCATTTTTCATTCTCGACGATCCAATATTGAACAACCTGATAACGGTACCGTACACATCGCCCGATCGGGATGCAGGCCAGCGCTGTGACTCCGCGCATTTTTCCGTTAGTGATCCGGGAAAGAGTTGCCGGGCTCACGCCGAGGAGTTTGCAAACGTCGGCCGCGCAGAGGATGTCGCCCATTTGGAGTATTTCTTTCATTCGTCTTTAGGCCATCTGCTCATGCGGGCGCCTGGACGCTACGACCAGCCAGTGTCCGATCTCTTCAAAGAGAACCGGGTCCGCTGTCTCGATGGCGTGGTACATCAGGCGGGCCAACGGACGGAGATACAACTCCTCTAAGGCATACATGTTCACCCGGAAGCCGTAGGGGCTATTCAATCGGTCGCTAACCTTCTCTTCAGTATCCGAGAGAGATGTCTCTTGCTCGAAGTTCCTCAGTTCGTTCGTAGGTCCGAATTCGCGGTAGTGAAAGATCGAAGTGGTCGACGGCAGGCTCGCGGCGCCGTTTTCAAACAGATTTGCTAGCAATTTTTGAGCTAGGCGTTTCGCAAGATCAGCGACGCCGGCAGGCTTCGTTTTGTAGAGCCCCACTAGATCAGCCAGAATTGCGCCTTCGAGCATTTCACGCGCCGAGCGCCGCGCTGCTTTCCCTGGACCTTCTGACGGCCCGGCAACCGTCAATAAACCGCGTTCAACGTATTCAACGTCGGCGACTCCACGGAGATGGGTGAATTCCTGATAAGCCTTTGGGGGGAACAAAGGCATTGAAACGGCGCTCGAAAACGATTTAGGAGAAACCATAGGATAAACCTAAGGTAAACCCGTTTTCGCGATTAGTCAATGGGATTTTTTCAACTCCTAGGAATGCCTTGAAACCGCCTGCGCGGCCGTCGGCGATCCGGCGATTTGGAAACTCCCAATTGCATCCGCCGCTAGTTTCGACGTATTCTTCAATGCGAGCCCGTGCGCTGTTTGCGCAGCACGCGGGCTCTAAACCACAAACGAGATGGAGGTCTCGATCATGGCCTTAGCTAAGAATACGCCCCGGCGCGTCCGTTCAGTTGTTCCTCAATCTCGCGATCACATTCCGTCATCAACTTCTGGTAATTTCGCCAAGCCGCCAACGATTGACGGAGGGTAAACAAATGCTCGCGG